>C687J13896_1000006_pt1 | contig 274338 bp, 112 predicted proteins | sample RifGroE2_FD_13896 | JGI IMG/M metagenome (IMG submission 13896)
ACGGGGTATGGTAATGGTGGTCGGTGCTGGCGATCAGGTCTTTCATGCAGATCCCGGGGGATCGGCGGACCGAATTCAGTATGTTAAGGCAGGTGTTTTTAAACGGCGACCATCGGCGGCCATCGGCGTTCCCGGCTTTGGCATAGGTTTTATGCTCCGGAAGAAGCTTGGAGCGGTATTTCTCTGTCGATATACGGATAAGCTTTGGGCTGACGATCTCGTTGACTTCGCGCCTGGCCGATAAAACGCCGATGCCAAACTTTCGGCACACCTTCTCAAAAAAGAAGCTCGGCTTCGGGACTGCAACAGACACATAATTCGCGGTTCTCGACCACCGATACGCCTGCTCAACCACCGAAAGGCTTGCCGACATCTTGCACTCGATGATCCAAACGATTTTTCCTTGAACCGCGACGATATCGGCGCACGATCCGCCTGTCATCGTGACCTCCTGATAGACGTCCCACCGCTGGTCTTGCAGCCAGAGGATGACCTTTTCAGCAAGGTCGGTTTCTTTCATCTTTTCCATCAGGCTGCATCCTCGGCTGAGGTCTCAACGGATACCGGGGCGATGTCATCGCTATCGCCAGATAACGCCAAAAGGGCGAGCTTGAGCAAATAGACCGCATGATATTCAACCGGCCGAAAATCCTTTTCTCCTTGAGCCCTTACCTCTGCAATAATTTCCTCGGCTCCCGGAACATTGGTCATATCTAAAACCAACTGGCGGGATTGATGCTGGATTTTTACTGGCGGCGGCCTTAGTGTTGAAGCGGCTGCCACAGGTTGCGCTTGTGGAGATGGGCCTTTAAATATATCCATGCGTTTCTTTTTATCCCGCTGTTTGGCATAATGAACATCGCACAGTCCTTTTGCCAAATGTTTCCTTGAGCATCCCGGGACACTGCACGGCCTATAGGCTGACTTATCGGCAGGGGCGACCGGCTTTTTATCCGGTTCTTGCGCCTCATCGGTTGGCACTTTTGTATCCGGGAAGGTGCCGATACCGCGGACGTAATCAACACGAAGCTGGCAGTTTTTGCACTGATCACAGTTTTTATCCTCTCCCGCAAAATCGCATGTAGAGCATGGGCTTTTCATAGTCTATCCTTTCTTTAAATCTTTATTTCTTTATTTCTGGCTAATTTTTTTCAGCTTTTCTATAAAATCAGCGATCTCACTCAGAGTGGGCTCTCTGAGTTTTTCGAGGCCAATTAAAGGATGCACGCCCTTACCTGGCCGCACCCATTTTTCCCACCGAATTCCGGTCACGAGTTGGGCCTTCTCCGCCAGTGACACGGAAAAGTGTGTCCGACCGCTCTTGAGCCCATTAATGTGTTGCTTCGTAACGCCCAAAATCCCCGCGAGTGTTACCTGTTTCATTCGTTCACCACCTTTCGTTTTTTTTCCAAAGGGTATACGTGGCTGGGTGCCCGTGTCAAGTAAATAAATAAAGTTAACTTTATTTCTTTTTTTGTTGACAGCGTGTAACTTAAAGTTGTACTTTCTGATCATCAAGCGTGGCAACCGATCAAAAAGGAGGGGCGATGAAAAGATCTTTTCGATGCAAAGTAGAACTCGACGTCGTTGTCGTTTTTGACGTCGATACTCCGGATTCTCTTGTTGATCCTCAAGGGGATTGGGCGGATGAAAAGTCCGCCACGATGGCGATAACGAAAGCCATTGCGGTACGGCAGAATGTCCAGGTGTTCGGGCCTAATATCGACCCGGCAGTCGTTATTGTGGATAACATAGGAATGAATATTAACGAAGGCGTGGAGGTCATGGCATGAAACTTTTTATGAAGGGGAATAAAAAACAGTTAAGAGCGGTACTGGCTTACTTGCGGGAGTGCAATTCCCGGTTTGTCGCCGCATGTGTGGCGGCTGATCCGGAGAAGGTGGGTTCAGTATTCAACAACGCGGTTTTTCAGGTTATAAAATAAAGTTTTCTTTTTATCTTTATTAATTTAAAAGGAGTTAGACCAATGGCAAACGGAAACGATCATTCAAAAACACCTTACGAATTGGCGGGGTGGAATAGCGGAAACGCCAATATCTTGGTCCCGAATATATCGCTTTGGGACCCGACCGGCATGTATGAGCCGGTTGTGGAACATCTTCAACTCAACCCGGACCCGAACGGGTGCGATGTTTACCCGGGAGGGAAGAAAAAATCCGGAAATACCGAAGTCACATTCTTGAGGCTTCAGGGATTCGCCCTCGAAAAACTGGCCAACATGGCCAATATCAAGTGGGACCCCATCAACTCGGCGGTGGTAGAGCATACCCGCCAGCAGTATGTCCGGTACCGGGCAGTCGGCTATATGCATAAGATTGATGGCGAACCCCTGGTTCAGGCCGCGTATGGGGAAATGGACACCGATACGCTTCGGGAGGATCTGACCGCTGAATATATAGGAAAGGTCCGATACGACAAGAAGAAGTCCGAAAAGGAAAAGAACGAGTACGTGGACTATTGCGTGAACCGTGATCTTCGGCAAAAACGCAAGTTCATGATTCCTCTGGCCGAGTCGAACGCCAAAAACAGGGTAATCCGGAAATTGCTCAATATCCAGCACGAATACCATCCGGACGATATCAAAAAACCGTTCGTGGTCGTATGGTTCCGGATGTCTCTCGATTTCAACGATCCGGAGATTAAAAGAATGGTTGTCCAGGCTAAGTTGGCGGCCACCATCGGTCTTTTTGGCAGCCGGATAGGCCTTTCCGCACTTCCGCAATCACAGCAACGGGCACTCCCTCAGACAGTCGAAGAACCGCCGATCGACATCCCCCGGAATATCACCCCCCAGGAACAACCGGTTCCTCAGACGGACGATGGCGGTTTCACCCCTCCGTCTGACCGGGATCTTTTCTCGGACTATGACCGAGGTACAAAAAACAGCATGCTAACGTCGATGCTGAAAATAAAGGGGTATGTGGAATCGGACGTGCTTAGAACTGGAACCATAGAAAGCCTGAAAGACACCCATGTCATGGCTTTTTACGACAAGGTTCGATCGCTACCGCAAAAAGAAAAGGAGGTTGCCCATGCTTAAAATATTGCATTCCGGGGACTGGCATGTGCGCGAAAAGGACCTCGCCGAGGTCGAAAAGTGCCTCATGTATTTGGTCGAACGCGCCCGGACCGAAAAGCCGGACCTCATCATCATCGCAGGGGACCTATCCGACAGCGAAGAGATCCGAATGAAAAGCCTTTCGGCCCAACTCCTTTTCCGTGTCGTGACCGAGCTGTCAACCATCGCGCCGGTATCAATCATTACCGGGACCCCGAGTCATGACGGGGATGCACCGCTTCTTTTCAGCTTTTTGTATCCGAAGCGAGTCCATGTGTCGGCGGGCCCGGAACAAATCTACCTGATGCACCATGGGCTGAGCCTGGTCGCTGAGCCCGGTGTGCCAATGGCTGTCATTTCCTGCATGCCGGCCGTCACAAAGCAATTTTTCCAGAGTAGCGACAACTCGGTCGATGGCACCGATGCCGAGATAGGGCAGGCAATGACACAGATTTTTACCGGGTTCGGCGCCATGGCCTCTTTATACGATGCCCCGCACATCCTGGTAGGGCACTGGAATGTGTCCGGCGCCTACGTGTCGGATACACAGATTCTTACCGGCCGGGAAATCGAGGTATCGAAGGATCAAGTGGCCATGGCCAATGCGGATCTGGTTTGTTTGGGTCATATCCACCTCCGCCAGCAGATTGGGATGAATATCTTCTTCTCCGGGTCGATTTTTAGGAAGGATTTTGGGGAGCTTGACGAGAAGGGGCTGTACTTTCACACGATTGGCAATGGCCTTCGAACCTCTGAATTCGTCCAGGTACCGACCCGTAAGCTCGTAAAAGTATCAATTGATACCACGAAATGGAATGAATTCGACCCGAATCGGCTCAAAACGGTCCGGGAGGATATCAAGGACGCTATCGTCCAGTACGTCATCCGGGTTTACACCGACGATGCGACCCAAATCAACCAGTCCGCGCTTGAGCGTGACCTTGTGGCCGCCGGCGCGATTAAGGTCGATGTCCAGCTTCACAGAATCCCCAGGGAGACGGTCCGGTGTGAAAGAATCCTCCAGCTCGAAACCCTGCCGGACAAAATCGACATGCTGGCCGAAACCAAGGGGGATACCGTGCCAGATAGCATCCGGGAAAAGGCACTACTACTCGAAACCGAATCGCCAGAGAGGGTATTGGAAATCGTGTCGGGCGCCGCCATCGCAATCGTTACCGCCGCTGCATAAATAAAAAAAACGAAAGGGGAGTGAATCATGGAAATCGAATCGTTAAAACTACGTGGTGCCATCGGCATTATGAGAGGCATGGGGCTTGAGGAGGTATCTCTCGACTTTTCCGGATTGTCCGGCCTGGTCGCCTTCTCCGGGCCATGCGGGCGGGGAAAAACGACAATACTTGAAAACATGCAGCCATACCGGACACTGGTCAGCCGGAAACAGAAGCTCCAGGATCATTTTTACCTGCGAGACTCCTTTAGGGAATTGTCCTTCCGAATGGCCGGAGACCATTACCGGTCATTGATCCGGATCGATGCGAAGTCCGGCCGAAGCGAGGGGTTCTTGTATCGGAATCACGCTACCGAGTCGATGGTGAATGGCAAGCTTGGGGAATACGACAAGGCCGTTACCGACCTATTCGGTACCGATGAACTGTTTTTCAACTCGGTCTTTTGCGCTCAGAACTCGGCAAAGTTATCCGATATGAAAACCAGTGCGTTAAAATCGCTCATGAGTGAATTCCTTCGGCTCGATCGGTATATCAGGGATGAAAAGACGTCATCACAGTGCGAGTCGATTATCAATGGTCGAATCATGAGGCTCGATCAGGATATCGAGATCGCCGGTAAAACGATTTCAGCAATCCTGGTCACTCCGGAAACCGTTGCGGCGATGGAGTCGGGTATCCATACCGACGAAGCGGAAATCGTTGCAACCCGCGATAGCATCACAGTTACAGAAAGATGTATCGCCGATCAGGAGCAAAAAGCCATCGGCCGGGAGCGAATCATTAAGGAAATTGAAAGAATCCATGCCGACATCAAAACGGCCGAGGATGAGATTGAGGGATACCGATCTCAGATGGATATCGAGACCCTGGCGGCCATTGCCAATGCGAAACAGGGTATTGAGTCGGACATGGCGGCCATACGCGCCGATATCGGGAAATATACGACTGAAAAGGAATCCGAACTGGCGACTATCCGCGTAAGTGCCCAGGCGGCGCTGGCGGCCATAAAAGAGGTTTCCGCCCTCCTTCTTCAAGAGGAGGAAATAAAGAAAGCTGTAAATGAAGAAAAAAAGGTCATAGAAGAGCGGGACAAAATGACCATGGCCATGGCCGAGAAGACCCAAAAGCGGTCCGTGCTCGTTGATCAGCGGACCGAAAAGCAGAGTCGGATAGAAGCGCACCGGCTTGAATGGGAAAAGGCCAAGGCCAAACATGACGATATCGTCCGAAATGGCAACGAGCTGGTTAAAAAATGCGTCAGGGACCTGGACCAACTGCAAAAGGACCTTTCGGCGGCCGATTCGGATACTCGGTTAGGGAAACTTCAGACCGAGAGAAGCTTTTCGGTACAGCAAACGGTAGCGCTTGAAAAAAGAAGCCCGAATTGCACAGATGATTCGTGCCTATTTATCCGGAATGCCGTCCTCGCAAAAGGGGATATTTCCCGACTTGATATCGAAATAGCCCAAAGAAAAAAAGAGCTGGCAGAGGTCCGGGCGGAAATCGTGACGAGGATCACCACCCGTGAGCAGGAAAAGCTTGAATTTGAAGATGATGTCAAGCGATACAATACGCTCAAAGCAGATGCCTGCGCTGAAAATATTTCAAAAGTCAGGGAATTATCGAAGGCCTTTGACACTATCCAGGCCGAAATAACAGGTGTCATATCCGAAATAGCAAATATCAACAAACGCCTCTCCCAAATCCCGGCCGAACTGGCAACCCTCCATGCCCTATCACAACGCGCCTATGAAATCCGTGGCGCCAAGGAAAAGTTGTCCACCTACACGGCCGAGAAAGCCGATCTCGTTGAAAAGGGCATGACGATTTCGGCCCGGTGGGATTCCATGATTAGCGGAAAGCAGGCCATTTTAAGCCAAAAAATGGAGCAACTCCTGTCCATCGAAACGGATCTCGCCGTCTTGCAGGATATCAAGGACCGCTGGAACCGGATGATTGCCGGCAAAGAAGAGCAGGTATCTACGCTCCGGCGCCAGGGCATGGAGTTGTCGTTGAGTATCGAAACAAACCCGACAGACGAAATTGACCGGCTGGTTGCCGAGGTCGCCACACTAAAGAATAACCTGAGAGTCATTGAATCCGGTATCGCGGAAAAGAAAGCGGCCCACATCAAGGCCCGCGAAGATCTGGCAACCAAGGCACGAATGCAGGCTGAATTGAACGCCAAACAGGCCGAGCGTAACGCAATGGCGAGGGAAGCGTCCGAGTGGGCCTACATCAAAAACGCATGCGGGAAAGATGGTCTCAGAGCGCTTGAAATCGATTCAGTGGCACCGGCAATCGCTTCCTATGCGAACAACCTGCTTCATTCAGCTTTCGGCACCCAGGAGAGCTTAGAAATCCAAACCCAGGACGAAACTGGGAAGGAAGTGCTCGATATCATCGTGCATACCGCGGACGGGAATCGGGTCCCCATCGAAATGTTCTCCGGTGGGCAAAAGGTATGGTTGTTGAAGGCTGCCCGGTTGGCCCTGACGATGATCAGTAAGGAAAGATCCGGCAGGGCGATTCTGACGTGCCTTGCCGATGAAGAGGATGGCAGTTTAGACGCCGAAAGCGCCAAGATGTTCATTTCCTTGTATCGGACCTTCGCTCAGCAGGGCGGATTCAACACGAATTTTTTTATCTCACATAAACCAGAATGTGTTGCCATGGCCGATTCGCAAGTGGTTTTCAACAGTAACGGCATAACGATTCGGAATTGATATCGCGGCGTGGCGCATAGCTCCACCGGTATACGTGCGGTCGCCGGGAATAAAGTAACCCATCCCTGCGCCGCGCCTCGATCCATGTCCATCGGGATGGGTGAATGATCGTCAATGCTCCCCGGCACGTCTGCAAACGTGCCGGGGGGAAACCAAAAGGGGGTTCAAATGTATAAAATCGTTTCGGATGTATTTGCTGAGACTTTATCAAAAGAGGTGAATGAGGAAATTGACAAAGGCTTTTTTCCGATAGGTGGCGTTTGCTGCGACGGAAATGGAAGCGATTGCCGCACTTTATACCAGGCAATGATATCCAAACAGGAGAAACAGCAGGATGAAACGGAATATCAAGACCATGAATTTTGCGAATCAATCCGTTGCGCCTCGTTTAAAAACGAAAAATGCAACTGGTTCGAGCCCTTCCTTGATGACTGTGGTTGCCACAAATCAGCAAAAAGGTTCCATAAATGGTTGAACGAAAACGGGTTCAAGATCGTAAGAAAGGTTAAAAAATGAAAGCACCAAAAGAAAAAAAGCGGCAAACCGCAACATGGTTCATCTACCTCGATACGGAATGCCCGAAATGCCGTTGCGACGTGGACCTTTTAGAAGCGCCAGGATTTTGGGACAACGCGAAATTTCAGGTAGGTGAAAACGGTACGAAAGGCACCCGTGGCGTCTCTGTCGTATGCCCTGCTTGTGGCCATGGGTTTGATGTTGATTTTATTTGTTAAAGGAGGATTCGTGAACAACTTCGAAGCAAGGATTATTTCGGATGGCAATGGCGTTTGTCTGTTTATGGAAAGGAGTGGGCAACTATACCGGACGCTATCTTTCGAAAAACCAGAGGTGGAAATACCGGCCATCATGGCGGCGTTACAAGAACATTGCCCAAACGAACAGAGAATTTTAACCTGCGTTTACTGCGGAATGCATTACCCACCGGGCACCCCGTCTCACGGCGCCCAGGTGCTCACGGATCATATTCGGGTTTGCGAGAAGCACCCGATGCGGAAATTGGAGGAAGATCGCCAAAAGCTTATCATGGCATTGGCCGGGTTGGTCGGATCAATCGATTCCGAGGAGTTGAAAGCGATGCGTACCGCTACCGAAATTGTTCCCTTACCTGCTGACGATAGGTCGGCCGCCCTGAACGCAATCGATACACTAATCGATCTTTTACCGACAATCCAACAATAATAAGGAGACCACTGTAAATGCTCTATCCACACTCAATCGATGCCCGTGACCTACCCGACCTATGGTTCCAGGCAGTTCATGACATCCTTGACCACGGTCGCCGGTTCACCGTTGACCGAGGATCCTACGCCGGACAAACCCGACTTGAATACGATTTCTTTACCGGGCACATCAGCTTCCCCGGCACTCTGCCCCTGCTTCCGGACATCCCGCCAGCATGCGGACTACCGAACCCGGTTGAGCACGATTATATTTATGGCGGCCCGGGGTACGAAAGATCCTATCTCGAATACCTCATGACGGACCGCAAGGCGAAGGGTGAATCCTACACTTACGGCGAACGGCTGACAGCGGCGCCGTTTGATGCGATCATTGCCCGGTATCCTGCACTTGACGGCCGTGCCGACATTTACATCCAGGACGATGATATTTGGCACAACCCGAAAATAGTCCATTGGAGGGCAGGAAACCCGTTCATCAATCAGATAGAGCTTGCCATTCACACGTACCGGGAACACGGGCACCGGAACAATCAGATGGTGCTCCAGGTCGCACAGCCAACAGACATGACGCTCAAGGACCCGCCCTGCCTGAGATCGATTGATACCCGGATTCAGGACGATGCGCTTCATTTCATCGTCTATTTCCGGTCATGGGACCTTTGGGGGGGGCTTCCTGCGAATCTGGCCGGGATTCAGATTCTCAAGGAATACATGGCGTCCGAAATCGGCGTTGCTGACGGGGAAATGATCGTTGAAAGCAAGGGGCTGCACCTGTATGGGTATGCTGAGGATTTGGCTCGGATTCGGTGCATGATGGGTTGAATTTATACCGGATTGAATGAGGTCTCTATGGATAAAACAAACCATAAAAAAGTTTATGGTGCTGGTTATTATGCAGGGGTAAAAGACGCCAGCAATAATTCGAAAAAGATCTGCGGTTCAAACAGGGGATACAGAAACGCTACAAATGCGATGTTGTGTTGGAAGCCACATAGTTCAGAAGTAAAGGTGATTCCATGGCCTGATCGCGACGGAAAAAGCGACAAGTATCCTATGTCAGGGCTTGCGGCGTATTCTCACATAAGGCAAATGGATTTTGAGCAAAGGAAGACGATTATTTTTATAGAAGCAATGCATTTGATCGTCAGGGACTGGTGCGACCCCGCTTCGGTCCATTTGGCATTACTCGAACTCGAAGAATATAGGGATGGTTGTTCATCCGACATGCCATGGATGAACAATTGGATATAATCGGCCACGTTCCGCGCCCACCGGAACCCGAAACCCCCTGATAACAAATGCGTCCGACGGTGCGAGCCTAAGAGCGGAATAACGCAAGGCAACAGAATGGGACGGCAGGTTGGTCAAATGGGCGCATAACCGATTTTAAAAGCGGTCCACAGAAAAAAAAGGATGGAGAAACCATGAAACAACCAGGAATGAGAGCAGGCGCAATACTGAGCGCTGATGCAGCCACGGTCCAGCTTTTGGGCTATGGCACATACGACGGCGATTTAGAGCACCCAGAAATGGGTATCCCAAACCCACACATCACGCTGGACGATGGGAGCGTAGTGTGGGGTTGCGAGTGCTGGTGGGGTCCCGAAGAAAAAATAAAGGCTATCATCGGAAACCGAAAGGTTGAAATCGTCACAATGGCGGATTCACGATCCTCGAACCCGTCATAAGCCAGCAAGCCCAAGCGTTGCGCTCCGTCGATACTCGCTCATCCGGACCGTGGAGTGCAACGCAAACCGCCTTAACGTCTCCACCTGGACCTCATGCGATGTGCCATACCCGTGGGCAAGGCCAACGAACATCCTGGTCGTGTCGAATGTCAATGTTTCCTCGCTCATAATTTCATAATGAAACAGCACACGGGACGGCACCCAGAACAACAGTGCCATCATTTGGGCCTCACAATCGCACTTGACGATCGACGTCGATGTATAATTTTGCCGAATCGACATTAAATCGGTATGCCCGAGCATGATATGGGAGAACTCGTGAGCAACGACAAGATCTAAAATAGGCCTATTCAGTGCTGGATTGTAAACGATCACGTACTTACTGCCGACCTTGAAACTGCATCCATACGGCTCATTGGCATTCGGAATAATGGAGATCCGCCTGTCCTTATGATTTGCTACGTACGCCTCAAATTCGGCAAGGCGCCACGCCCGGGAATTAAACCCATCGATTCTTGATTCGAAATCACTCACAAGACCAGGAAGGCGTCCGGATACTGACGTCAGTTCGTTGACCGATACCATTGCCTTTTTACCCTCTCTTCAGCATCGGAAATATCCGATTCAAGCTGCGTTTTGATGGCGGCAAAATGCTCACATGCCTGTTCATAGAGACCTGTTAGTGATATTTCTCCAGCATAATATTTTCGGATAAAGGGCGGGAGGCTGTCCGCCGACATTTTTAAAATCTCATCACCTGCATGCATCAGCATGCCGGACATACCGTATTTCTCGGAAACGATTCTGATAACCTCGACGGCTATTTTCTTCTTATCGTGTAGACGCAACAGGGAAAGATACCCCGGGAACGGCTCGGAGCCTTTCTTTTTGCCGATATCCCGGCCCATTGCCACCATCTCTTCGATCGAGTACCCGAAAAAATCAGCGATAGCCTCCTGGAGGGGCGGCGACATGGCTTTCTTAAAACTCTTTTTGGCGGCTGAAAGCCACTGAGGGGTTTTCCCGGTTGCTTTTGCCACCTTGGTCATGGTGCCATGGCCGCTGTCGTTAACCAGACGAACGAATGCCTTCATAAAATTTCGATAATTCTTGCTGTCCTTTGAACTGCGACTGAGCGATATTTTTGGCGTTTCACCGTTCATTTTTTTCCGAAATACACGATCAGATTTAGCCTTGTCAAGGCATCGGTAAAAATTAATCTAAAAGTTTAACTTTCCCCTTGACAACTTAATCTTTTGGTTGATAGTTAATCCGAAAAATACTAGTTCGGAGTGACATCGACCACGAGTATTGGCTGATAACTTCAAGGGGGTACCAGAAATGGAATTGTCAAAACTGTCCGAGCTGGTAGGATGCAGTTACCAGCACCTTCATGCGGTTCAATCTCGGAAAAAGGGACTCTCAAAAGAGTTGGCAGAGTCCCTGGAAAAGGCTACAGGAATCGTTGCGGCCGCATGGATGTGGCCTGAACGGCATCCGGTCAACCCATGGACGGGAAAACCGAACGTGGAAGGGGAGGTGCCGCCCAAGGAAGAAACGCCGGATCAGCCGACACTCGAAGGGGAATGCCTTGACGACTACCCGGCCGTTATTGCATTTCATCAGGCGCTTCGGGATGGAAAATCGATTGAAGAAGCCGAAAGGCTTTTGGACGTGGCTATTGGGGAGTTAAAGCAAACGCTCACAAGATGGAGGGGAGAAAAGGAAAATGTATGATTTTTTCATGGAGTATGCTCCGGATGCCTTAAAAGAGGTTGAAAATGTCGTGGCTGATGGGCGGATGGATGTTGAGGATATAGCAGAAAGTTTTTCTGTGATGCCTGGCATCCCGCAAATTATTGCGGATGCCATAAGGGAAGCGGTTTTGGTTTCGGCCCAAAACGGAATGAAGCGACGGACCGGAGGGGCATACCCGATTGACGTGCTCGATTTCGGGACTGATGGTGAGCCCGAACTCTGTAAACTTTTCAGGTAAAAATGAAGATCGGAATCAGAAAGCCGTCCCTGAATAAACGAATCTCCGCGAGGCTATCCGTGAAGCGGTTTTTGCGGCATAGCCTTGGGTTGAAAGCGCCCAGGGGGTGGGGTTGGATCACGAACCCGAGGAGAGCGCTTTACAACCGGATCTATTACCGGACAACGGTTGGCGTTGGCCTTCTCGGCGCCGTGGTTTATGCCCTTATCGGCTGGCTTTTTTAGGGACCGTGCATAAAGAAAAAAAGTTCTATTGATAGAAAGATAGATTTTTTTCTTTAAATAAAGGATTGTCTATGCGTAACATGTCGTTCGCAATGACCACTGAGCAGATCCGGCTCGGTTGTAAAGACGTGACCCGGCGCTTCGGTTGGTGGTTTTTGAAGCCTGGGGATTTGGTTTCTCCAGTAAAAAAGGGAATGGGCCTCAAAAAAGGCGAGACGGTCAAGAAAATCAGAGGCCCCATCCGGATTGTAAGCGTCCGGTCCGAACAGCTTATCTCTATTAATGACGTTGATGTTTTAAGGGAGGGGTTTGCCGTCTGGACTCCGGCCCAATACGTCGAAATGATGTGCAAGCATTACCGGTGCGATCCAAGTGAACCGGTCAACCGGATCGAGTTTACCTATACCGATTCACCGCACACTAACAAGGCGTTTATCTCAACGAATGAATCAGCCGCCCGAGCCGCCGAATTCTGCAAATGCCATCCGGGGTGGCAACGCATTTGCGATATCGATGATTCATTTAATCTATATTTGTCGTTTGAGGAGATCCCAAAAGAAGAAAGGAAGTTTTGGAAACACGCTCATGGCGAATACGCCGCCGATGCATGGGCGGAATTCGGTGTTGGCAAATGCAGGTTTCCGACCGGTTATATCTCCGGTACCGGCCTTTTTTATTCACACAACCACCACATACCGAAATTCCACAACTCAATGATGGTCATTAAAACGGGGTGAGTCATGTCAACAAGCAAGATAGAATGGCTGGCAGATAAAAGCGGTAAGCCCGGAGTCACCTGGAATCCAATATCGGGATGTTCCCCTATAAGCCACGGCTGCCAAAACTGCTACGCGGCCCGTATGGCGAAGCGTCTTGCCGGCCGATGCGGTTACCCGGCAGATGATCCGTTCCGGGTGACACTGCATCAGGATAAAATGAACGAACCGTTGCTATGGAAAAAGCCGAAGCGAATCTTTGTTTGCTCCATGGGGGACCTCTTCCATGACAATGTGGCTGACAGCGCCCTCGACCAGATATTCCAGACCATATTCACGTCGATGCGACACACATTCATAGTGCTCACGAAACGGCCCGAGAGGATGCTTGACTATTTCAACCATTTTTTATGGGGGAAGATTCCGGATAATCTATGGGTCGGCGTAACGGCAGAGAATCAGGAATGGGCCGATAAGCGGATACCGATTCTGATGGAGGTCCAGGCTAAGGTCCGTTTCGTTTCGGTGGAACCCATGCTCGGGCCGGTGGATTTAACGCCGTGGTTACCGCATTTCCTCGATTTTTCGTACACGACCGATCCGCCGCGGCTTGATTGGGTTATTGTCGGCGGGGAAAATGGGCATAGAGCAAGGCCGATGAACCTTGAATGGGTGAGGCTATTACGCGATCAGTGCGTTCAAGCCGGAACCCCGTTCTTCTTTAAAGGGTGGGGGGAATGGATGCCCGGAGACGAAAAGGACCGGGTCGATCACTTCAAGGTCGGGAAAAAGAGATCCGGTCGGATGCTCGACGGAAAAGAGTGGAATGAATACCCGGAAGGAGGCTCATGAAAAGGCTAAAAGTATATGATTTCAAAAATGTAAACGATTTTGTCCATGATATAGACGTTGAGTTCGAGGATATGCAGGGGGCTTGCCTTGAGCTGGTGGCTGAGATTGAAAAGCTAAAAAAAGATGTGAGCTACCTGCTGACCAGGGCGGCCAAGGCTGGCGGTATCGGTTTCGGTGGTGATCGTGATTATGGAGAATCGAGCAACGCCTTGGTCCATTTCGCGTTTACCGGGAAAACACCGACTGCTTGGCCGTATGACGAAAGCGATTATAAAGCATGCGTATTGGCTGTTAAAAAGCTCCCGAAACATCGAAAATCCGAGGCTGTCTTTAAAAATTTAGAAATTGCAAAGGCGAAATATGAGTCAAGACGGTAATGGCGAATGCTGGACGTGCAAGCATTCATTCGTAAAAATACCCATCAATCCAAATCCTGGCGACTCTTGCGATTTCTGCCGTCGCTTCGGGATTTGGATTCCCTATACGCCTGGAGTCAGGCGCCCTCCGAAGGAATGCAGCTCGTGGTTGCCATATGCGCCGGAAGAAAAGGCACAGCAAGCTGCATGACCGAAAAGTTTCTTGATATCCTACCTATAATCATCATGGCCGAATCATTTCTGGCCGCTATCCCTTTGCTTATAGCCCACCGGTGGGGGAGCGCCTCCTATTGGATAGCTGCCTGACTTCTGAATTTCGCGGTTGTTTTCGGAATGTCTCATGAACTAACCCCACGAGCAGGGACTTGAAAGCCATCAGTAATTTCCTCCATCACGTCAATCCACTCAGTCTCATGTACAAACCCCACGAGCAGGGATTGAAAGCCTTTCCCCTTGTCCTTTATCGTTTCCGGTAACAAGTCTCATGAACAAACCCCATGAGCAGGGGATTGAAAGCACCTGGAATATTTCCGGAATAATTTGTTTGAGCCGGTCTCAGAAACGACTCCTCTGAGCAGGATACTGAAACTTGACCCATCATAAAACATCAAACAACGACAACACAAGTCTCAGAAACGACTCCTCTGAGCAGGATACTGAAACCGGATACCGGTGGGCAACTTTACAAAACGAGAAGTTGTCTCAGAAACGACTCCTCTGAGCAGGATACTGAAACGGGCGGAAACCAAAAGAGATAGTTGAAGCAGTTAAGGTCTCAGAAACGACTCCTCTGAGCAGGATACTGAAACGCCGGACAAAAAAAACAATCCGCACTTGCCCCAAAAGTCTCAGAAACGACTCCTCTGAGCAGGATACTGAAACAGAATCTACCTTGAAAAAAATTGCGCCGCCGATGGGGTCTCAGAAACGACTCCTCTGAGCAGGATACTGAAACAGTATACCTAAAAACCGTTTAAAAAGCAACACATTATCCATGGTTTTTCGAGAGGTCGGCATCCCGGAACCCACCATACCGCCGACCTCTCAAATAGAGCCCACCATTTTTAAACAAAATTCAAAAATAACAACGGCATAAACTTTTCGAGCGCTCACGGGGTTTCCGGCGGAACATCACCGCTCGAATCGAGGTAGGCGGTCAAAAGATTCTTGGACGCCGCCCAATCCTGATCGTAGACCTTCCCGCACTTGCTGCACTGGACCATGATGTTCGTTTTCCGGCCCGGCTTGATAGTCCCGCCGCAAAACGGGCATGTTTTTGTGATATTCTTCGAGTCTAACTTGACGTGTTCCTTCCCGGCAGAGCGCATGGCCCGTATGGTTTCCGTCCTAAAAGTCGAAACGGAAGCGAGATCGCTCATTCTCCTGATATGGTCGTCATTGTCCGCGCCCTCCTCGGCTTTCTTCTTCCCCTTCGTTTTTCGGAGGTCAAAATCCTCCTGGATGACGACATCATATTCTTTTGAAAGTTTGAGCGCAATCTTCCGGTATTCGCACAATCGCCGGCCGCGGATACGGTCCGACAAATTAGCATGCCATTGCCATAAATGCTTGTCCTGTTTGCGCCACGCCTCAATTTTGTTAAACGCCTCTTCGTCTCCATGGAATCGAAACTCGGGCGGGTCCCCTTCGCGCCGGAATCCTCTGCCACTCCACTGAATCGCTACCGATGCCAGTTGAGCCTCAGATTTCCAGCTCATCATCATTTTTGTCCTCTCCGATAGCCACGGCGGAACGATATCGGCGTTTGCCTTTTTCCACTCATTGAACCATGCAACGGTTTCATTGAAATTTTTCTTCCGGATGCCTTGAAGCGATGCCGCCTTTTCGTTCGAGACGGTATATTCACTTCCCAGCAGGATCTCTTCTTCGACTCCCCGGCTGTCAAGCATATAGGCTATGCGTGTCGCCAGACCCTTGGCCCTCCATCCTATATTTATGGCGACACAATGCCCGGTCCTTTCAAGCGGGACCGAACAATCTTCCCGGACGGTGACAGTTAAGGACCACACGAATTTATCGGCCAGCTTCGAAACATGTATTGAAACAGACTTGATTTCGGCTGATTCCGGGATTGGTCTATGCATGACGATGGGTATTTCAAGCCAAATGGGAACGGTCTTTTTTTCTCCGGAACCTATCCGGATTCGCGCTTTGGTCCTTTTCAACCGCCCTCGCTCTCCCCTGGACGGGTGAGTCCAAGCATCGGCTGGCAATCGGTCGATCTGAAAATAGTTGTTGGACCCAAGAAAAGCCTGAGTGATGTTCATGCCGCCTTGTATTTGGCATGTCCACCGGCCAACCCGCTCAAATCGGTGGAATTGAAGCTCGGGTCTTTTTTGGCCATCCTCTACTTGCGTCTTCATGATTGCCATTCGAGCCGTTTCGAATGAATCCATTACAGCCAGATAGTTGCCCCAATAAAGGCCGTTTTGGGCATATTCTTGACGAATGGCCACGTTCTTATCGTATCGCTCACCATCCAACTCGTGGAGCTGAGGCTTAACCGTGTCCTTCACGAATGCCCATATCTCTTTCTTTTCGGCTATCAGGGGTTTCTTTTGCGCCTTCAGTTCGACAATCTCGGCCTTGAGGTCGGAAGGCGTGCCTTTGATGCCGTCCTGGCGCCCCTTCTTGATCTCGGTTCGTATCTCTTCTGTCCTCACCTTGATATCCTCTATTTGCTTCCTCAGAACCGGCAACCGGGCATCGGCACCATCTCGAATAGCCCAGTATTTTTCCGTAAAAACCTTGTCGGCTTCCACGAGCGCATTCCAGAAACGGTTTTGAAGGCGAAGCTGCTCCATGGCGACCTCGCTTTCGACAGCCGTTTTTAGCGGGGATCCAAATTTGTAGACTCGGGCACTTTTGTCGGACTTTGACCTTTTCATGCATTCTCCTTATTTTTTCTTGAACGTGGTCGACATCTGGAACAAATCATCGGTGGAATAGGAATACATAGCTGCCAGATACAAATCGAAATCGTCTTGCGTGTATTCGGTTTCGAGTTGCTTCCGGACCGTGGCATGAAACAGCTTCACGGCGTCCGGTTTCAATCCGACGATTTTCATCCCTTTTAGGATAGGCCCATCGAGCAGGTAAAACGTGATCGCGTTTTTCACCTGACCGTTTTCGGGTTCCATGTAGTCGTCTATCCGTGCCTGGTCCACAACCCGTGCGTTAAAGCTGCAATCGATCCGCCCGAACGGTTTCGGGAAATCGAAGATCCAGATGGCTATAGGAACCGGAGTTGAGGATTCAAGGTATCCGTACCACTGGAAGGATTTTTTGAACATCTGCCGCTCAGGGCGGGCAAGTTGGGGGAACTGAATCAGGCAGGTGAGCCCGCCGCCCCAAAGCTCCAGCGTAATTCCCTCGACTATCGGGACCGGACCGGGAAAGATTTCGCCTACTCTAAATGTGGTCAGCATTATCGGTCTCCTTTCTGTCGCAACGCGCAACCATCTGCTCGTCAATTCCCTTCGAGTATGATGGCTTTTTCCCCGGGGAGCGATACCGGACCATCTCAAGATCATCTTGAGCTATTACCCACCGGCCGTCTTCATCCATTTTAGCCGGGAGGTCCTTGTTGCTTATTAAGGCATTGACTCGTCGCCGTGCCACTCCAAGCGCTTTGGCCGCCGCCGCCGTACCGATCGTTTTGATGGTGATGATATGGCCAAGTCCGAGTTCTGAAAATCTGAAAAAGAACTTTTCCGGCCATACCGTGGTTCCGGAAAACATCCGGACCACTTCAGAGGAAGGGACCTCATCGGGGATATCCACAATGATATATGTGCTGGTTCGACCGTCAGTGCCCGGTTTTGCCAGTGGGTTTTGAAGCGTTGGCGCACCCCCGCAAACGACTTTGATTTTTAGTGACTTCATTTCGCCTCCCCGTCCGCTATCGCCGTGCATGCCCAAATCCTGCCTGACAGCTCCGGCGAAAAAGGAACCCGCCAGCCGATCGCCCCCGCGCCGCCCGTCCGGATATTGTTACGACTCCACATATCGCCGTCCGCCCCGTTGTTTTGGACATACCAAATCCATTCCGGACCGATGACAAACCAATCACCGCCGCCATAGATGGTTCCCCTATCGGAAACACGGCCGCCTTCCGGGAAAATCGGTCCATCAGGATACTCTCCGGATTTTTTGATCTCTTCGCTGATGGCACTGCGTTCTTTCTCAGCGGCTTTCTTTTGCTCACGTTCGGAAATTCGCAATCTCACCGGCGCCGACTCCTCATCCGTGGCCGCCCTGCACCTGGCTGAAAAATAATATCCCTGATCATCTCCAACGCCGAACGAAAGGCCATCCTCCCTGAAATATTTTTTCGTGCAGGAAACTACATAGACGAATTCGGGATAATCTGGATATCGCTCAGGGGAGTTTTTCAGCACTTGCCCGACATGGTATTCTTCATATCCATATCCGGAACCGCCGCCGATCCGGTAGGGCGCTTCCGCTTCCAGTTTTTCCGCCTGAACTTTGGCCGCGGAACAATCAACATGCTCAAGAAACTTCTCCCCGCCCTGGTACCGGTAATGCGCTTCTTGCCCCGGGTCGATCCTGCTTTCGAACTTTGAACAATAACCGGTCCGTTCGGCGATCCAGCTTTTCCCGAAACTGGACTTTTGGGCCTTTGCCTCTTTGGCCTTTTGCGAAGCGGCCCTGGCATCTGCAACGGCAACCAGCATGCGGTTGTGCAGGTCCGCGTGATCCTCGACACCAAGTTCCTTCAGCTTGGAGACACCTTTTTCGTAGACATACCCCTCTGCGACCTTCGATTCGACAAACCCGAGCCACCGTTCAAGCTCTTTTCGGTTCGAGGCGCCCGCTGTTCCGGAAATCGACTTGATCCAGTTCTTTAAAACTGTCGTGAAGGATTTGGCCTTATCCAGGGGGACCACGAACAGCTTACGGTTTTCCCTGGCTTTGCCGTCCCAGTATCCGCCGAGTCGCTTTATCCGGCCGGCAAGATCCTCATCGTATCGGCCTTCGATAAGAATGTCGGATCCAAAAAGCTTGGTCGTGTACCCGGTCGGGAGTTCGACTTTTTCTTCCCTATATATCCACATTGCCATGATGCTCCCTTTCTGGCCGAATCTTAAAATTCTGGCCGAATCTTAAAAATTATCGATGTAAAATTTCTTGATAGCCTCGCCAACCGCCTGCGAGGAGAACTCCCCGCCTTCGCCGCCGAGGTGCGTGATCCATACGCCGGTTCCTTCCGGGGATCTCGACAAAAGGAATTCCCCGATCAGGATCTTTGGATTCCGAAGCAGCAAGGCCATGTTCGGCGCTTCGGAGATCAGGCGTGCATTCGCCATCATTTCGTTTTGGGATATGGCGCGACGGACCCAATACCCATCGGTTTGGGCTATCCGGACCATTTGGCCGCCTACGCCCGCGCGGATCGAGACTGAGTTCGTAACCTTATCCATGTCTGTCAGCCATGGGCCGGGGGTGTGGTCGTTTAATATGGTCATGGCATATCCCCGTCTATCCCCAAAATATCCCCAAGCATTGCGTGTATCGTTTCCTTAACTTTTTTGATCGCTGCCTTTTCCGCACTTTTAAACGGGCAGGCGCTTGAGCATAACTCATAGTCTTCAATTCCGAGCTGCTCGGAATCCAGTGTGTATTTCCCTTCAAGGCCCGGATAATTTTTTTCGATGGAGATCAAAAAACTATTACACTGCCACACCCACCGGCTTTGATGATCACTCTTTCTCTTACTACGACCGTAAACCGTTTGATCCTCCCATTTCATCTCCCCGCTTCCGAATTCTTTTTTCATTTTAATCCTCCACGATTTCAACTTCGTCTTTGAAAAAATAATAACACCGGCATGCTTCTATCTTTTTGCCGAATATGATCGTCTGCGTTTTTCCGGGGAGAGTCACCATATAATCGTATTTATAGTAATCGCTTGGCAGTACATCCCCTGTTTCTCCAGCGCGGAACCTATCCATCGGATCGGTATATAGTATCTTCCCCTTCATCGAACCTAATCCTTTATACAAACCATGATCAAGAGCGCACATGTGAGCCCAAAGCCTGTCGCCACGCCTTCAAGATGCATCACGTATGCGCCAAGTCCGCAAATCCCGATTACCCCCAACCCTTTGCCGATGCTCATTGTCCCTCCTCGACATGCGATATTTCGAGCCACTCCCCGTCCATGAGCTGTGCGGCCGCATCCTGTGCTGAGTGAATATCGTCCGGGTCGATGTCGTATTGGTCTAACCCGTAAGCACTAACATAATCGAATAAATCAAACTCTCTCCCGGCCTCGACGTAAAATTTAAATCCTGAAAAATCAGGCGTTTTCGTTTTTGTGATTTCTAATTTTTTCATGATCCAGTCCTTTATTTAGTTGCCGTGTAGGTATTCGGTGCGAAAATCGGGTCACGCCGGATAGCAGCATGCTCGTTTATCCACCCAACGACATTCATGAGTTCCGGTAAAGATCCGCACCCTTTTGGGCATGAAGTTTTCCCGCAGTTTTTAGACTGGCACGCTTGGGGATACTGCCTTGTTTCCATGGTCTCAATCCTCCATTATTTCCAGCCGGAAGCCGGTCGGGTTTATCGGCGTTTTTTTTCGAAACCCCATTTCCCAAACCCAATTTCCACCATTCCGGGTTGAATATCCTCCCCGGACATTTTCCCCCACTCTGTGCCATCCTCACCGACAACGCTTCGGCCGGAGCCTATCTCCACCGGCGACAACCCGTGACGGTTGCAGATTTCCTGCATTGCGGCTTGAACCCTATCCACTCTCCCGGAATCGTTGGTATGATCGTATGTAATGGCATCGATTATTTCCCCGTTCTCATTTATCGCTACAACCTGGTATTTTATCATGTCTCAATCCCCCGTTTTTTGGTTTTTGGTTTTTCCCTCACCTTTTTCTCGACACTATTCCAACCCTGGTATAGTTGTCAAGAAAAAAATAAAGAAATGAAGAAATAAATTTAAAAAGCTGGCAACAATCCTTTTTAAATACATTTATTTCTTGCACTCGAAAAAGATTTTATTATATGATGGCTAATCATCTGGCAAATAGCGTCCGGATCAACTCAAAGATTCATGCTTAAGTGATTAAAATTATGAATAACCCAAACTGTAAAGCGGAAAAGGCGGGCCACAACACACCAATAATAGGCGCCGTCATCAGCTTTCCGGTTAAAACCGAATCCGCCACCCATAATAGCGACTCGCCAACTTTACGGGAAAAGATAGCGAGCCGAAAACGCGCAAAATATGGATATATTCTAATAGGTTGCGAATCAAAACAGGCCATACCGGTATCTTTAAGGGTCGGTCTGTCGCCAACTTTTAACGATTTTTCAATGTTTCTTGGCGAGGGGTGAAAAATGAAAAACGGATCTCAGCTTGCTCTCAACAGGCCACAAAAAGGGGATATAATCTCCGTTTCACCGGTCCGGAGCTTAAGGGATATTTCCCATATCAAGAAGAACCTCTGGCGGCACCCCCGGAATTATGCCCTGTTCGTGGTCGGGATCAATACCAGCTTCCGAGCGTCCGAACTGGTATCGATCCGGGTCGGGGACGTGAAGCACCTCCGGCCTATGGATTCGTTCAAGCTCAGGGAGAAAAAAACCGGCAAGGTGCGGGAAATCCATTTTAACCAAGCGTGCGTTCTTGCCGTCCGCAAGCTGCTCTCATCCAGGAAATATTCGGATGATGATTTTCTATTCCGTAGCGAAAGGACCGGAGGCGCCCTGACCGTATCGGCAGTCCACAGGTTGGTCAAGTCCTGGTGCCGGGATCTTAACCTGCTCGGCAATTTTGGCAGCCACACTCTCCGAAAAACGTGGGGGTATCATCAGCACTCGACCTACGGAGTGAGTCTGGCAAGCTTGATGAAATGTTTCGGTCATAGCGATTCGGCAATAACGCTACGGTATCTCTGCATTTCGGATGCCGACCTACAAAGGGTCTACTCGAATGAATTGTGAGGTGTCCGGATGATCATCAGTTTTGTAAACCAGAAGGGCGGAGTCGGGAAAACCACCATGGCAATAAATATCGCCCATGCGCTATCGACCCGCAACAAGGTGCTGCTGATCGATACCGACCCGCAGGGGAGTGTCGGCCGATGGCAGGGGATATCGGGCGCCAGTTATTTTGACGTACTCCATCACCCAAAAGTCATTCACCAAAAAATTGAGGCGCTTTCGGCAGGCTACACTCATACCGTGATCGATGCCCCTCCAGGCATCAGCGAATTAACCCTTTCGTGCCTGCTGAGTTCCGACATGGCGATCATACCGATTACGCCCAGCCCACTCGACATTTGGGCGAGTGACGACATTTTGCCGCTTGCCAGTGAGGCAAAAACGTACCGGCCTGGCTTGGCGATAAAAATCCTCATTACAAAAAAACAGCCCAATACGGTTGTCGGTAGAGAGGTGCGGCAGGCATTAGAATATTACCGCATGGAAATTTTTAAAACGGAAATAGGCCACAGGATTGCGTATGTCAACGCCATGATAAATGGAGAGACCGTCCTGTCTCACGCACCTATGAGCGCACCCGCCCGGGAAATAAGCGCCCTTTTACGCGAAATTTTAACTAATAAGGAGAAAAAACAAAATGGTAAAATCATTAAAGGACATGCCCGCCGTAGTAAATAAGCCGGAAGCACGGCAAAAACGTTCTAAAAAAGACGCCAAAGGCATACCAGGAACCGTATTTATGAATGCGAAAATCAATTCAAGCCTGAAAAAGGAGATAAAAAAGCATTGCACGCTGAGGAGAATAACCATTCGATATTTTGTCGAAGAGACGATTCGTGAATACCTTCACGCGGGGTTGCTGTCACGCAAACAGAGCATATCGTCCAAAATTACGGGGGATATGTCCATTAGACTCGCCGAACTGGCGGCGGAGCGAAGTGGTGGTGTCGTGCACATGCTCAGGCCCAAAAGCAAAAGAGCCGGTCGACTCAACGTAGAGGTGAGCATCGACGCGCAATGTAAAATGAAGCTGCTTTGCGTAAGCACAGGGGCGACTATTCAATATTTTTTAGAGGAGGCTATTACCTGGAAACTGAAAAAGGAATCGAATGAGAAGGAGGGGGGGGGGTAGCCGTGAAGATGCCAGCAGACGGAACCCGACCAAAAGAGCGCCAGTCAAAACCCGCAAAGGTAATAGATATCAAGAGATTGCCAAAAACAAAAAAAGAGATCAAGCAGTTGGCCTTGTTCCCTTTTTTCACAACCGATGATGTAAAATATTCGAACACTGTGCACCTGTATGATGCCATACCGAAGTACGTCCGGAGTAAGCTGGAAAGGTCCGGACCTTCAATGCCGACAATGGTCCGCGATTTCGTGTTCAGGGGTGTGATGTACCATTCCGTTATTATCCCGGCAAGAGTCTTGGGCGATGACGGGAAAACATATTATGAAGTTTTCCCTGGAGATAGGGAGGAATTCGTAGAAGACGCCCTGAGAAAAATGGCAACGACTTCCGATTCGGGGCGCACGCTGAACGGTCTTGCAAGCGTCGTCTTTACGCTCAGCGAACTCCAGAAAGAGTTAAAAAGCACCGGCCACGATTTTAATATCGATGACATAAAAGAGGCTTTATACGTCTGCAACAGGACGCACATATCTTTGAGCGCTCAAGGCCAAGGCGTTGTCGCCTCGACCATGTTTCCGTCGCTTCAACTGCATTCCAAAGAGGAGTGGGAAGAGTCCGGCAGAGAGACGTGCTGCTTTGTCAGATTTAATCCTCTTGTGAGCTTGTCCATAAGGGATCGCTCATTCCGACAATACGATTACCTGACATGCATGAGCTACCGATGGTCATTATCCAGGTACATCCACAAGCGCCTCTCCCACACGTTTTTACAGGCGAGTATCTCCAATTCATATACCATAAAGCTCTTGACGCTTCTGAGGGATTCTGGGACCACGCTATATAAAAGCCTGTCCGATAATATCAGAGAGGTCAAAAAAGCCCTCGAAGAAATGAAAGGTAAAGATGTCGTCAGGGAATACACCATCACCCCGATAATAAATGATAAACGGAAAATAATGGATGCCGATATTGATATCAGGGTGACGCTTTCTTTCGTTGGTGACATGAAACGCGCAAACGCTCTTTCGAGGGATATAACATTAATACAGGAATGCTCGGTTGGGGACGATGAGGGTGACGGAGAAAATTAAAGGGCATTATGGTTTTCGTTCGAAGATCATGGTGGTTTTCGTTCGAAATGGGGTTTTTTTATTATGGTTTTCGTTCGAAGTCGGGGCTTTTCATTATGGTTTTCGTTCGAAGTCATTATGGTTTTCGTTCGAAGTGAGGCGCTTTCATTATGGTTTTCGTTCGAAGTGGGAAGGTTTTATTATGGTTTTCGTTCGAAGTGGTATGCCTCATAGTGGTTTTCGTTCGAAGTCGAAAATATAAAAACTGTTTAGATTCGCCACATTAGCGCGTTTTTCCTCCCCCTATCCTTTAACCCTTATTTATAAAAAGAAAGGGGCACCCGAAGGCACCCCAAATTTTAACCCAAAAAAGAACCGATCCCTCACTCATCCTCGATCAGCAAACACCCGCAAATCTTCAACGCTACGGACCGTAGCGAATCCATCTGATTATCGCTCAATTCAACCGGCCTGCTATAGGCAATCCCGACGAAGGCAAGGGGCTCACTCGATTCGAACTTGAACACGCTTACCAGATAGAGGGCTGCCACCTGAGCGTCTTTCAAAATCTGATACCCACTCGTATCGGTCCCCTTTATCGCATCGGCGTCCGGAATCTGCATTTCGTTATCCTTTTGCAGTCTTTCGTACCAATTTGCGAACAGCCCCAGGGGGAGGCTCTGCCAGTTCGGCGAACACAGAGAAACCCCAGGTTCGGCAAACTCATGGGTCATAGAGATTTTCTTGAATGAATTGCCGGTGATCGCATTATGATCCCCGTTATGGCGCTGAAAAACAAAGGCCCTTTTTGCTGATAAGGAAAAAACAATGTGTGCCAACGCATCGTTGATCACAACATCCTGCTTTATCGACAGCGATAATTTTTTTTCTGAGCCGATACCAATCCGATGAATTATCTTTTCGATATGTTCCTTGAGCACCTTTTTCATCAAAAAAAGCTGCCCGACAATGGTGACAGCGATCAACCCCGCCGCGAAAGGGTTGATGCCCAAAAAAGATCCGATAAAATCAGCCAGTGCTGAAACCGTTTCCATTTCCATGGTTAAAACAGGGGACCCCAAAGAGAAAACGAATCTGAATTGAATGCGGCGGCGGCCCGGCCGTATTCACGCTCAATTTTTTTCTGTTCATCCACCTTTTTGACCAAAAGGGATTGCCGTTCCTGCCCCGGGAGCGGGTATCTCGACAGGTCGGTCATCCCGGCCGTTTCGAAAAAGCCTTTGATCTTGAAAAAATCCTCCTCGGATGCCATGCCTATAAGCGCATCCGCGATATCGGCGGGGACCACTACCGGCATTTTACCTGCGCACTCGGCCACAAGCGCCTTCCTGCCGTCGATCATCGCCTCAAGGGCTTCTAATTTAGCCTTGGCATTCCCGATTTCTATTTGCAGGGCACCCGCCTTTTCAACCATGGCCGCTTCAAAGATCTCAGCTTCCTCAAGGCGCCGCTCAAGCTCTGCCGCATAAAACTGACTGGATGCCGCCCACCCCTGGACTATTTTCTCGGCGCCGGCGTCATCCACCCCGAGAATAGAGCAAACGCTTTCGAGGATCATGTCTTTTGATTCGGCCGATTCGAGGATGTATCCGCGGTTTTCAGAGAACCCCGGGTCGATCACATAATCAAAGCCCTCGAAAGAGGATAACCGGGTCGCCCCATGCTTACCTCCGTCCCTTCCGCCCATGGCCCAGGAGAAGCCGCCTACTCGATTCTGGTTCAGCCCCGCGACGATCTTTCCCGGCGCGTTTTCCAGCAGCATTTCTTGCGTATGGGACACATTCCCGGCCGCATCGATTTCAAAGGATGTGGTAACATTGCTGGGGATGTTTTCAAGAACAAGAGAAGACCCGTCCGGAGTGACAATCTTTTCGACTTCCCCTATCCGGACCTTCCCGGCTAATTGCCGGCGTCCATGGCCGAAGTACCCAAGCTTCTCCCGCATCCTGATCCCCTCTCGTGTCTCAGGGGAATAGCAAACCTCGCGGGCGTTCTCCAGAATGTAGGCCCGGTGATGCCCCGTGTATTTCCGCCCCTCCCGAAATAGATTGAACCCGCACTTGATAACATTTTCGGCCATGACATCCTCCTAATCGTAAATTTGATCCATCGCTTTTTTGATAATTTCCTCAATCCGGGCGGATTCTGAGACCTCTGCATCCTGTTCGGCCGATTCGGGCTGAACCGGCTTTATTAATTTGGGGAATATCCCCTTGAATTTTTCCTCATCCACTCTCAATATGTCGGTCCATAGGTAATTATTGAGCGCGTTCCAGTCGACTTTTGAAAATTCCGGGTCTACGATCTGCGCCAGTGTCGCGGTAAGGGTCGCATAATTGAGCCTGCTCTCCTGGTTTTCCTGCTCTTCGCGTTCCATGGCGGTCGAAACCGAGTTAAAGACGATTCGCCATGGACGTTGCCCTGGCAAAAAGTACTTCCCGTGCTTCATCGCAACGTGAATGCAAAAAAGCTCTTCCAGGCCGTTACGAATCGCGTGGCGTAGCGCATTGGATTTGATCGCGGCAATGAGGCTTAGCCGAAGGTAACCGCCCTCCCCGAGGCCTCCGGAGAGCATGTCGCCAAAACCGATCAGGCTTGGGTCCACGCCGAGTGAACTTGAAAGACGTTTGACATGGAACATGACGTCCTCAAGCCCCTCAATATTCGGGGACCCTTCCACCGTAGATATGTCAAGCCGCCCCTTGTCGCCAAATATCGGAAGCAGGTGATTTATGACAGTCTGAAAAAAGCCTTTCGAAAGAACCTGATTCGCATGGTCCTCATTGGCACGCTTCAATTGCCTTGCGACCGTGTTCAGGTATTCCGCCGCTTTCGTCGGGGATAATTTCCCGGTATTGACCCCCACTATCCGCTCAAGCCTGGCAGCGTTCCTGCGACTCATATTGAGGGACACAATTGCGTTTAATAGATCAAACCATGGGCCATACGATGTATCGAGGAGGCTCGTTCCGTAATTCTGTGACTCGACAATTTCCTCGCGGTATAAATCATCGTCAGCAATGTCGAAAACGTCCTGGTCGAACCGGATAGGCTCAATCGCGCCCTGGACATGCCATTGCGGAATTTTAAAGGATACGATTTTCCATGGCTCCATCACGATCAACTGCCCGTCTCTCGCAACGTTCTGGTACGCATGCGTGTAGCCGGCCAACTGGCCGCCATGCTGGTATTCTTTGATAAATCGGGGATGGGTATAGTAATCGCTTCGAATATGCTCAATGCCGCGGCCTTGCTTTCCATAGGGGCGGACATACCAAACGCCGTAGACCGCGGCATTGTAGGCCCATTCCTGGCAATTCTGGTTGATGATTTCCTTAAATGTATTTCTTAAATCTTCGGTTATCGGGTCATCCGAATCGCTGGTTGATTCGATAGAAACGATCTCGCTTGTTCCGGCCTTGGCCGAAAGGGCCTGCTCGACATGGAGTTGTAACGCGCTATGGATAGTAGGGTCCTGGCGCATCGTTGCGAACACGGCATAGGCGGATAATCGATCACTCGGTATGGCAATGCCAAGCTGCTCATCCTCGACACTGACGACAGAATCAGCTTCCGGAACCGGAGATACCGACCACGGGGAGGCGGAGATTGACCCCTGGCTTTCTACGGCGACAATATCCCTGCTGTTTTCGTTTCGGTTCTTGTCGAACCCGGGGAAGATTTTCTTCCAGATTGATTTCGAGCCGTCAATCAGATCGCCGATCGTAGCCATGGCAAAGCCCTTTATTTATCAAAACTGCCCATTCCTGTATGACCGAATCCGCCCGTTCCGCGTTCGGTACGGGATAGATCGCCTACCTGATTAAAAACTCCACGGTAAAACGGGGTGATAACGCCCTGCGCGATTGGGTCACCGACTGATATCTTGACCCCGTGGGTGCCGATATTATCCATGACAACATGGACCGGGCCGCGGTAATCAGGATCGATCGTCCCCTGAAGGACCCTGAGCATGGTTTTCGAACTCATTCCTGATCTTGGGCGGATTTCCATCTGCTTGTCCGGTGGGAGTGCTATTGCAAACTTGAGCGGTATCTTAACCGGCGTCCCTGGTCTGACGATTACCTCGACGGCGGCGAACAGATCACAGCCGGCCGCAACCGGAGTCGCATAAACCGGAATCGTAGCGTTTTCCGACAACAGTTTGATAGCGATGTTGGCAGTTGGGGTAAGCATCGGCATATCGGCAGGCTTGACACGCATTAATGAGGAGATGAAGGTGCGTGCGTTCTCCACGATAATCAGCACGCGCTTTGCGGTAAGAATCATGGACTTAAAGCTGATCACATCGCCTCCATTTCATCGTCATGGGAAATAAAGAGAATCCCCTCGCCCGTTTCCGCATCATGGAGTTGATGCTCCGGTTCAAAAATATTGGTCGAATCGAACCGGGCACTCTCGTAAAAGAATGCTGCCGCAAGGTTGAATTCTGGCGATCCATAGCCAAGAGCATCTACCCAATCCTGGTCCACATCGGTTCCGAAAACGAAATCTCCACTGTCAACGAACATTTTCTTTAAGAGCCACCAGTATGGGCCATAAGCCCTGTAGCGTACCGGCTTTTTCAGCAGGAAGAACCGGACCCCGCCCATCAGGCTTTTGATCCACGCATCGGACGCTTCCTTCCCCGGGCGATTATCCGTCCCGAGGTCGATTATTTTCTGCAACTCCTCTTTGGGCGCTTTTTCGATCATTGGCTTTCTCCTTTTTTTACCTATTAACAGAAAAAATGAAAAAAACAAATCTTTAAAGCTTTAAATCTTTACGACATTATGGCGAAAATATCCTTCAAGTCGGTTTTCGAGTCGATATACCAGTAGGCGCCGTTACTAAGTTCGCCAGCGCTCCCGGCGAAGAACTGAGCCCCATACCGAGCTTTCAGAATTTCCTTCGTGCGGTATAGCACTCCTTGCTTGGCGTTTCTATCCAAAAAAAACCACTTAGAGAATGCCGCAACCGCGATATTCTTGTATTTGCCTTGAAGTGTCACGTCCCGAGAGTTGATCTTCACCGTAATACCGAGCTGCGCGAAAGCGTTTTTAACCTCTTCCGGAATCTCTTTGTAATTTGGGTGCTGCTTTATCGCTTCAGCGGCTTTTCGGTCCGCTTCGGCTTTTTCTTTTGCCATCTGGTCAAGAAGCGTGTCAAGCTGTTCGCGTCTGCACTTGTTGGCAATGGTCTCTATATCGCTTCTGTTATCCCCCAGGGCGGACGCCGCCACGGTAAGGTCGTTTTGGAATCCGTATCCGCCAAGGATGCTATGGATTTCGGACGGGCTGGCCTGGTTGACTTTATCCCCAAGCTTATCATCAAGAAAATCGTTCACAAATTTCGCGTAAAATTCACGAATCTGTGTTTCGGTTGCCACCGTCCCGTACTGCATGACGGTTACCTTCCAGTCGGATCCAAAAACGGTGGCCACGATCCCGGTAACGGTAGAATCCACATAGTCATAAGCCGTCTTCATCTTGGCCGCCTCAAGATACGCCTCGCTCAGATTCTTTCGATACGTTTCGTTTGTCGGTTCAGGAAAAACGATATCAGCCTTATTTTCTATATAATAATTGTCCTGAAATGCGAAACCGTCGCCTTTCCGAACGAAAAATTTTCCATAGATCTTGATATCGGCTATGTTTTCGAAAAATGTCTGTTTATCAATATCAGCACTGCCGACCAGATCAATATACCGGATCTCCTCGGACAGGAGCTTTTTGAGGGCCAACTCCTTTTCAGAGTACGAAACCTTGATCGCATCGTCCGGGAAATCAGTTAGCAGGATTACCGTTTTGCTCGACCCGTTGATCCTGATATATTCGGTCTCAATGAGACGATCAGATCCCATAATTACATCATACGTGAAAGCCTTTTGTGGTGACTGGAATGCGTCCGTAAGCTTGAAAATCACCATGCCGCGGCCGGTGCGCCGTTCATAGACATCGCCAGCAGCATAAACCTTTCCTGAAAGGGAGCATATCGCCTTTTCGGGATGATCCAAAACCGAGGCATCAAAAGGAAGTTCCCCTTTTTTGCCTTTGGCCGTCAGCACATTCATGGATTGCTGCTTCTGCGCTTCGAGATGGACACGTTCCCGCTCAAAAGCTGCATCCAGGTCATCAAGATCGGCCTTGGCTTTTACGAGGGACTTTTTACCATCATTTATTCGCTTGGCCAGTTTTTTCTTTTCCGGATCCTCGTCATCCATGGCGAGGCCTTTTTTCTTAAGCCGCTCAATCGTTTCGGTCAGGTTCTCAACTTTGGTGGTTAAATCCTGTTTCCGCTTAACCTTCGCCTCCCCGAGCCCGGAGAGCGCCTCGGTAACATTCCCAAGAAGTTGGAGCATATTGACAAGCCGCTTTCTCTCCCGTTCATCCCGTTCCGTATTTTTCTGAGCGAGTTTTTCAAGGCGCCGCTTCTTCGCCTCTTCCGGATTGTCGGCCAGCAAATCCAACATGTCATCGTCCGAAACAACATTCCCGTTGTCCGCCTCAATGTCGGTGCCGGTCAGGAGGTCCCGTATCCAGCTCGCCTTTCGCTTGAGGAGGTCCAGCCGGTAAAAGTCGAACGAATTTTTCCCGAGGTAATAATAAATTTTGACGCTACTCGACGTGTTTCCCTGGCGGACACCGCGGCCGTTTCTCTGTTGAATCGATGCAGGTGTCCAGGGAAGCGTCAGGTGGTGAATCGCCGTGGTGCCCTTTTGCAGGTTTACACCGACCTCCGCCTTCTTATTTGCAATGACAAGCTTTATTTTCCCGGAATTGTAGTTGTCGGAGATCTTTTGCAATTTGGTCCCGGACGCTTCGTCCGCGTTGATAATCGCAATGACGTCACGCGATAGCGGCACGTGGTGGGACAAGATCCGTTTCAGCTTCCCGTGCTGTGATTTTTCTTCCGTGAAAACGACCTGCTTGCCATTAGCCTCAAGGTGGGCGCGGACATTTTCAACGAGTTTCGCGTATTTCGGAGGCAGGGGGTGAGATACGTCATTTTCATCGATACCAACGACTGCGAGCTTTGAAATTACATGCGCCTCAAGCTCTTCGAAAGTTGTGAGGCAATAAGTATCGCCTTTTGTTTCAAGCTTGTTAACGACATCGACATCGACATCGACATCAATCGTTTTTCCTTCTTCGTCTTTCGCCTTGCGGGAAACCGTTTTAGGGAGTCCGGAAACTATCTTGTCGACCTTTTCCTTATCGGCCAGCTTGAAATAAAACGTCATGGTATGGGTATAGAGGTCCATGTCCGTGGTAACGCGGTCCATGTTTCTGATTATGGAAAACATGCTGATTTTTGATCCGGGTTTGGACGCTTCCTTCGCATCCTCCCTGAGATCCGCATAAACGTCCCCCTGCACTTCTGAAAGATCAACCTCTTCATTCGCCTCATCGCTTCCGGGGAGTTCAAGACCTACATCATCCGCTGTTCGATAGAGCACGTATTTATGGAAAAGGTTCCGGAGACCATCAAGTTTTTTAAACCCGACAAGGCCATCCTTGGTTTTGATTTCACCGGAAACCATCACCTTGTCAACGGATTCTATCTTTCCGAAAGCTCTAACAAAATCATCAACGGTATAGACTCCGAACCGTTCGAATTCCTCCATCGGCGCGACGAGCGATAGTACATTGTAGATTTCAAGGGGGGAGTTGGTAACCGGGGTCGCCGAAAGGGGATACACGCCCTTCCCGCCGAATCTTTCTTTCATGTACGCGGATTTGAGCTGCATATCAATTGCCCTCTGAGCGCTTTTAACAACCGAAAGGTAGGCAACGTCGCTGGTTTTCTCCCCAGATTTGAACGAATTCTTGTACTCGTGGGCCTCATCTATGATCACATTGGTAAAACCCATATCCTCAAAATAGGGAAGCTCACCCTTTTTGCGCGTTCCCTCATCCGAATACTTGGCTTCCGCCCGAAGTCCGGCCTTATCGTCATCATAGGTTTTCTTTTTTGATCCGCCGTCATCCTCAGCCACACCGTTTGCGCTTAAGGACTTAGCCATCTTGTCGCTGATCAAAGAGCGGTCCGACATCTTCTTGGCATACCTCGCTTTCGTGTCCGGCCGCATCGGTATTGACCCGAATTTCGTGCTTGTCATCACCACAAGGGACTTGTTTGTGTTAGGTATTTCCCACATCTTGGCCCATATGTCATCAGGGTCTTTTTTGGTTATAAGGAGAGTTTGCTTCTCAACCTCGTTCGTGAATTTGTTGATTTTAGGGTTTCCAAACTCATCCTGGACAATTTCCTGCCGAGGCTTCCCGTTTTTGTCCAGCCTTGCCTCTATGCCAACGAAAAGTACGTCATCAATGTCGGTCACGAACTTATTTGTCTCATGATACCAGTTATTCAGGACCGCATCCGGAACGACTATACACGTCTTTTTAGTCCGCCCCATCTGTTTGTTGTAGAGGTGCAGGGCAATGGCCGAAAGGGTTTTCCCCAAGCCGACATCATCCGCCAGAATCCCGCCGCCCTCTTCTGAGAGCCTACGAATTGCCGAATATTGGTACCCGTGGGGTTTAATTCGGTCAGAGAAACCCTCTATATGCAAGGGCGAATCATCGTATTCGTGGGGGATGAAAGCATTGAATTTGCGGTTATAAACGGCCGCGACCTGCGCCATGTCCGGATGCTGCTGCATCCAGGCATTGAAGTTTTCAGTCGTTGCCTTTATCGCTTGCGTGTATGCCTCTCTTCGTTCTTGTGCGCCTTCTCCAGTCGGTGCGACATTATCCCCATTGAGAAACTTTAAGAACTGATTTTTGAATCCGGGCCCCTCGATACCGATCCATTTGCCGAACGGGTTGTCAAAATCCTCAACGAACTTGTTTGCGGTTATCGTTTCACCTGTTACCGAATCCTCCTTCTCAACCTCTGCATCAGCCCCGAAGCTGGCATGCGGGTATCCGTTGGCCCTCAAAAACTCCACCAGGTATTTTTTAGGAAACCACTTTTCCTGCAATCCCAGATCGATATCTTCAGGTGGAGTCAGCTTTAATTTCGACTGAATGGTGTCGATTTGCTGCTGCCACTTTTCCTTGAGGCGGGAATCCTCCTCATCGGCCATCACTTGCGTTAGCTCGACCATCTTGGGGTACACATCGCCGGAGGCATACCGTCCCATAGGCATGATCATGCCGCTCGGCGCAATGGCAATACCATCGGCAGATGCCAGATCCCCCAGGTTCTCTATCGCCATTTTTCCGGTATAGATCTTCTTTACATCCTCAAGTTCAATATTTTGCATGCCTTCCCGGACATAAAGGTGCTCAACAATCGATTGGATATTCGTGGAGTCGAAGGCCGTTCGATCCTCGGATAGCGTCCCAGCCAGCAGATCGGAAAAAACGCCTTTCTGATCGACCGAACTCAAAAACATCCCGAATGCGCGGGAGCTTTCACCGGTCAAGACGAGCCACTTACACCCTTTTGGATGCCCGTAGCGCTCGATCTCTGCCGCCACCATGCTTTGCAAGCGGTCTCTTTCCATGTCGTCAGAACTGGTTCTCAGCCTGCCTATGAGTCCGCCGATAACGGTCCCCCGGAAGGCCTGCTCCCTAAACTTGTCATCGGTCTGGCTCATGGAAAATAAAACGGCATCGGTATGGAGGCTCGACAAGAGTTCCGGCCATGTCTTGTAAATGGCGAAGGCCTGCTCAGCCGTTAACTGCAATGCTCCATCCGGGCTCGAAAGAATCGCTTTCAGGTCGTCAAGTGTCGCGGCGCCATATTTTTTCGCATCAAGCGCCATTCCGGAATCTGCCTGGATGGTTGCGACCCACCTCCCCCCGATGAATTCACACTGCCGACCATTAATGATTCGGTGATCGCCCTCAACATAGGTTGGCGGATCCGCCGGCGCGACGTCCAGCATGTCCCAATCGATTCTTGAGTCGAACCTGACCGCTATTTTCTGCTTCAGCGCGGCCGGGTCGATATCCCCGTCAACTACCTCCCGGCTCCATCGGTCGCCGTCGATTTTCGGGACGTAGGTCCCATGGATAAACTGCCGCCCCTCGCCCTGCCAGTACGACCCGTTTACGAATTCACCCCAAACCACTTTTGCATCTTGCAAGGTCTTGAAATCTATATTGTCTATCTTTTCAATCAGATCGGATGGATGCTTTTTAAAAACGATAATATCGACAACCGTGTCCGTTCCCTGAGCCCGGAATGTCTTTGATGGCAATTTATGAGCGCCCAGGAACTCGGCCTTTTTCGAAACGGCTATCCTGAATTGGTTCCATCGATCCGATTTATTGGTCAGGATATTCGTGGGGACTACCAGGCACGCCAAACCGCCAGGGCGGGTCTTGTCCAATGCGCGGAGGATGAAATACCGCTCGATTCGTTTCTCGTTTTTATAGGCCGGGTCGTCATGGATCGATTTGCCGCGGGCATCCCCGAAAGGAACGTTCCCTATTACCGAATCAAAATGATTATCATCGGTTTTCCCTACGAGAGACTCGAAACTTCCGGTCCTTATCGAATCTTCAGGGTTAAAAAGCTGCGCTATTTTGGATCCAACCGGATCTATGTCCGTACCAGTCACAACCAGGCCGGCCGGTTTTGTGGACGGGAAAACGCCCGCACCCGTGCAAGGGTCCAAAATATTCCCGGCCGTAATGCCATACCCCTTCAAAATGTCCCACATTCCCTCGGCTACCGGAGTCGGCGTGTAATATTCGAACTGTGAGTTTTCGGTAAGCCCGCCGCGGCCGGAATACTGCTTCAGAACGGCCGCGTCTTCATCCGACAGGTCGGCCGGGTCATGGACACGATCGAGGATGTCTCGCGCCATGGCGTTCAGGTTTTCTCTGGCTTTGATACCACGGACCTTGAGCCCATAATCAGACGTGTCGGGCTTTGAATCGGATGGAATACCCAGAATGGCCTTGAATGCCTGCGCCAGTTCATCGAATGTTTTTGCGCTTAAAATAGCGGAATTGCCTGGGAGTGCTTTTTCGAGGACCATATCGAATAATTGTTGCTGTGGCATTTTGCCTCGCGTGGTATGAAGGGGTTTAAAAAATGCCGCCCGTGGTTGGGCGGCATCTATAATTTTATTGGAAAATCTTTAGCTTTTAATACGAAAACACGACCGCGGGAGAATCCTTGTTTGGTTTAAACCGGCAATCCCTAACCGCATCGTCAGGCCATTCCATGTTCCCGGAACCGGAATGGCTTGCGACAATTTCGGCGGAAGGTGCCGCCTCATCAGCATCCGATTCTACCAAACACCATTTTGAAGTTACAGGATCGAAAACAAAGACTGCCGGGAAAGCAGAATCTCCGGATAAAGAAACGACTGTGTCGTTCCGGTCCCCCAAAAATCCGGGCGGTGCGCCCAAAAACATAACGAAAAATGCCAGAAAAACGCCGATCAGAAATAAGCTCTTTCTTTTCACGACCCCTCCTTTGAACAGGTAAAAGTGTTATTGATTCCCTTCCACGTACCTTCAAACGCTATTCGATAAATCGCTGTTCGGTCCCGGGCATAATCCTCCAGCATCGCTGGCGTTGTGCCTCTCCAAAAACACACCCTGCTCTGAATCTTCTCACAAAAAGCAACTACTTCAGAACATATCGCCCGAGACCCGATCCCTATTTTGGATAACCACGGGAAAATAATTGAAGAAAGCCCTAATAGTATCAGTCTGGCTACCGGGTAATGGTCCCCGTCGAACATTTCTTTCGTTTCTTTGTATGCGGCATCAAAGCTGAGATCCCCGCCGACCGGCTCAACAATCATCACCTTCGCCCCTATATAGTCGTCTATGCCTGCCCGATATTCGCGGGTTTTCAGCCTGGCCGCAAAAGTATCCCCGAATGGGGTAACGATAATTTCCGCATGCCCATATTCAGCGCGGCTATCGGGTTCCCGGATCTTCTGGCCCGCGATAATAACCTTTGCCAGCAGTGAGCTTTTCCAGTCGGTACCGCCCACTCCGGATGTCAGAAGGAAACTGCCCGGTTTAAGTTCCATCGAGTGCAGAGCCTTTCAATAAAGATTAATTTAAAAATTTATATCATTAAAACTTTATTTGTGTGAAAAAATCAAGCCCAAAATGAGCGGGAATAAAAACACCATGCCAATTTGCCTGTAAGTGATAGAATTGGCATGGCGCTCAAATTGGATCGTGGCATTTATGCAGGGTCACTCAGACCGAAAGTCGCCGCGGTAAGCCGGTATATTCCAGCCGCGCCGTAGACCTCCGCCGTAACATCGTCTCGCGCGATGAGCGCACCACCGGTTAATGCGTTATAGTACCCCACATAATTCACAGTCGCACCCGCCTCAATGGCGAACTCCAATGCAGGATCACAATCGCCTGCCACCGACCCGTCAGCAGGCGTCCCCAAAGTAATAGCCTGCCTGGTCGCCAGTTCGGTTCCGGCCGCGGCAGGGTCCCCATTGCAGGGCGCACAGTGCGTAATCCCGGTTGCTGCAAGCATATTGTTTTTTCCGGTTGCAGTAAATCCCATAGCCATAATATCACCTCTTAATTATTAGAATGTTATTCCGTAGGAGGCACAATAGCCGCCCGTTTTATTGTCATGACGCCGACCGTCACAGTACTGACGTTCCCTTCACCGTCTATTATCTCCGCCTCATGGTGGTATTGCCCGGGAATTAATTCCGTGTCATCAGGCGACAGAGCGATTGATATAACCAAAACCCCGCTATCGTTTGACAGTGTGATCCCGCCATCGGCATCCGAGCTTTTAGAAATCACCGGGGACGCTTTAACCGTCAATGCCGCCTGCCACCTCGCCGTAGTGGTTTCGGCATCCAGGTTTTCGGGAACGGTGATTCGTATTATCTTCGAATCCCCTTGATACATCTCGAAATTTTGGTTTTTTGCTGTCACAGCTATCCCTCCAATTATGGCTATTATCCGATCGATGTTGCCAGCAATGTCTACCACCCTATCAATGTTGCCAGTCAAATTGACAATTTGGAGAGCCGTGCCCCATACAGCAGATGTCCCGACCGAAACGATATGCCCAACGCCCGAAACACTTGATTGTGCGATCCGTATTGTTTCAGCAACGGCAAGTGCCTGCCCGGTCGCAGTGACGGCAGTCGGTCCGGCGCGGATCGGTGTCCCGGAGGATGAGACCGAGGCCGTGGCCGATATAACCGTGTGACCTGATCCGGATGAAGATTGCTCTCCATCCGATTCGACGCTCCCAACAGCGGTCACATCGGTAGTGGATACGGCAATTTTAAGGCCAAATGTATCCATCACCGATATGGCCGATGCCCCGGTCAGGGCTTCTACGACTTTCAGCCCGTTTGACGCGATGTCGCCTACTATGCACAAAATTGACGTCGAGCCACCGAGGATCGCCGTTCCATTGGTGTCTATGGCACCGCTTGCTAATATCTCAGTAGTGCCACCATCTACTTTCGACCCCGTTGAGGATAAGGCTCCTACACATTGGACCGATGTTGAGCCGATTCGGATCGATATTCCGGACGACGCGATGGCCCCTGCCGCGACAATAGTGGTCGATCCTTCGGCAAAAGAATCCTCTTCGATTTTGACGCCAGTTGATTCAACGACACCGATTCCAGATATTGCGCTTTCTGCAACCGCTATTTTTGCTCCGGTTCCTGAACATGCACTGACAGATTCGACATTTACTTGCCCTACAGATAGCTTTTCGGCAGTGGCGGAGACGGACGCAATGCCAGAACTATTAGTATCGTTTACGGATAGTTTTAGTGAATCAGATAATATCGACCCGGTTGATGTAATGGATGTGCTTGATAGTCCTATCTTATCCCCGGAGCCCGTGACGCCGCCCGTGCCGGAAATGTCCGTGTCGCATTCTGATATTTTTAGTGTTTCCGCAACCGTTAATCCTATTGCGGAAATGTCCGTGCCTGATTCCCCTGCCTTTGATGCTGTTGCGGAAATCTGCCCGACTGCTGATATCGACGTTTCATCGCTGGAGTGCTTATCTCCAGAGGTAATTAATTCGCCAACGGCCTGAATGGATGTCTGGCCTTCAGCCGTCTCCCCGCCCCCAGCGCTCGGGAAGAAATAAACCGGCACTGAGCGGGGTTGAACATCGGCATATGGCTGTGAAAAATCGGCGGCTATGATATTAGAGGATAGCGCTGAAGGAAAAACTTTGACATAATCTAAGAGGCCTGAAGCATAACCGCCAAAAGCGTTACCAAGATAAAAAGATGCAGCGGCGGATTGGCCCGTGGTAAGTCCACCTGTATACGGTGTCGGATCTTGCACGCCGTCTTTATACAGCCGCCACGTTGTGCCATCTCCGGTTACAGCAATAGTAAACCAAACGCCCTCGTTCGACCATGTTAAATTATTCCACCTATACCCACCGTTACAGTATACGTCGATTGTTCGGGTGGCATATTGGGTGTTGTGGGTACAAAACAACCAAGGTGACCCATCGGAAAGAGCGTCAGCCCACTGGAAAAGTCCTTTATCGCCGGACACAGCAGCGGTCGTTTTCCATCGCATGATGACGGTTACACCGGCAAGAGTTTTCCCGGATACATCCGCCTTGGCATAATCGTTTGAACCATCGAAATATACGTTTTCGTTTGATCTGATGGGACCAACAAGGGAAAAGTTGATTAGTTGAGACCCATAATTATGGATTGACGCATTATCGGATGTCTCCCAACACGGAGACAGAACAAGAGGCGGCACAACGCCTATCTTTTCATAGTAATCACGTCCGGCATTACGTACAGCCTCATTTGGTCCCCACTGGCGGGGTTTATTTTTTGGAAACGCTTTGATTATCATTAGCTATCCGTTATCTTCAGCCCTTCCCATGAGCCGGAGAGGGTTATATCTTGAGCAGCAGAATTGCCATTGTAAACGCCTATTTCAGCGTAATTAAATTTCTCAAGCCGAACCGTGATTATTTTCGTTGTGCTCACGGTATAAGCAACGCTGTTCAAGTCAATAGCCTGATCACTGTCAGTTGTTCCGCCATCGGCGCTCACCCGGCATTTGATAGTTGCGTTACCGTCAGCAGCATTGCCGAACGCTATTGATAGCTGGATGTTCACATAATCAAAAAACGCACCTGCACCCGCGCTGATAGGAGCCCATCCGGTGACGGTTTTAGCTGGCGTACTGTCATCAAAAGTAAGCGAGTTTCCGCTTGTATGATCAAGAGTAAATGCCATTATAGATTCCCCTCCACATGACTGACGACATCGGCAATGATCTCGTCGATTGACTGCTTGCCAGTTTTTGCCAGCACCGATGTCATATTGATGATGAAAAGCGAAACAATTTCTTGCGCCTTTCTGAGTAATTCAGCTTTCATCAGCGGATACCAATCAGATGAATCAGCCACCTCACGTTTACCGGAAAAGGAATCAGACCAAAGAACTTGCCCGGTTCCTGACTCTTCATTGTAATCGTCTGTTGCGATCTGGACGGAAGCAGAAAACGTGATCGTTCCGTTTGAGTATGACCAGTTAGGGCTCACTATTTTTATTTGCATTTCATCTCTCCTATCTTCAATTCTCTATCCAAAAGATTCTCCAGCGCTTCCCACGCTTTTTTATTCTCTTTCACCGCCCGATTCGCAATCCGTCCAGCCCGGTGAAAGAACGACATCACCATGGCCGTTTCGTCAATCGTCTTGACGAGATTTAGGATTTCATATTTTTTGGAGATGTCCAAGCTTTTGCCACACTCCCAAATTTTCAAAGAACGGTTGTATAAAACTTTTTTTATTTATTACTTTAAATCTTTATGCGAAGGCAAGCGGAAATGCCGCTTTAAATGCCTGGCTTTATTTCTTCCGGAATCTCGGCATCCTGCATCTTTCGCCATTCGTCCGCAACAAGGCTTGATAATCCATCGGGAATATCGGCTATGTCGTTGAATTTCCAAACATCCCCCATTTTGTCTAACCGCCATGCCCATTCGGCGGCCTGAACCTTTGAGGCAATTCCCCTGCCGACAGCCCTACCTGTTGGAAGATGGGTTACCGACCACTGAGATCCCCTACCATCCTCCTTATGCACTGCGAAAAGCTCACCATATCGCCACCCCGACACGGTTCTTTTCCCGCCGCCATCGGGATTAGCATCCCAAGCGGTTGAATACTCATGCTTTTTAAGCTTTATGTTTTTAAAAAAAGCTTCCAGGATCGGGCGGTTTTCGGATCGTTGCTTTTTTACTCGCTCATCATGCTCAACCGTTGCGGCAAGCTCTTTGCGTTCAGCCTCTTCTTTTTCGGCCTTGGCCTTTAATTCGCGCTTAAACGGATCGAGAATATTTTTTTTGATTTCGGGAATCAGATTATCGAGTGCAAAAAAACGGCCATCACGAATATACCGGCCGATATCACCGAGATATCCTTTGGCCGCCGTATATCTCCCGTGTAAAACCCTGTTTTTTTGCGGGTCAACATAAGGGACATCGTGCATGGTATTGATAATCCCGGCGTATTTCTCGGCGGCTGCATAAAGATGAGCAGGCGCAATTTTTTTGAACACGGGAATGTTTTTGGAACTTCCGGATACTATGGCATCAACAATCGCATTTACCATTGCCGCATCGGGGGTGACCCCACTGCCGATATCATAGCTCGGCACAGTCGCGATATCGACCTTATCGTTTTCATCCCACAAGGATGCTCTTCGGATAACATAGCCATAATACCCGACCCCACGGGAAAGAATCAGCGCATTATATATTCCGGGCTTTATTTCCATTCGCCCCAGCTCAATGAAATTTTCCTTTTGCGCCCTTTCCGATAATCGATTTTCTGCGCGTTCTCGAAGGTCTTTTTTACCATCCTCCGTTTCGAACCATTCTATATCCTCTCGCAAACGGTCCTTTCTTTCACGGTCAAGTTTTGATCTCTTAGGCCATAGAGATTGCAGTTCGGACTTGAAGCCATCAACTATTTTTACGGACTCGGTATAGATTTCCAGCTTAGTCGGTTTTGGTGGGTCTGGAAGCTCTGGCATCGTCTCCAACTTATAGTCCAAAAGCCCTGCACCGATAAAAGCGCGTTTTATATCATCCACGCTCCCGGCATTTCGGATATCATCACGCCAATAATAACCGGCAGACTCGGCAACCAACTGCATAGGCCCATCATCAACCGGAATATCCTCCGGCAGAAACCCCTCAACGAGATCAAAACTTAAAATCAAGTCCGGATTTGCCATCAAAAGCGCATTGTAAATGTCGGCCGGCGGTGAATTTTGAAGACTTACCGGTTTTCCGGTCATTCCTATAGCCCCAGCCGAGAAGAGCGCCTCAAGGCATCGCATGGCGCCCACGCTCCCCATGTCATCAACCGTAACAGGCGCCGGAACGTCCCACTGCGTTTCTTCGGTCCGGATAACGGCGTACCCGGCCGTAGTGGCCACGAAAAACCGGTATTCACTTTCGGGGTAAATAATATCGTCTTCTAAAAATTGCATATTACGCCGCATTCGCCTCCGCACGGGGAAGAAGGGTTGTGTCAATTTCGGGAACTCCGCCCTTTTGGGCTTTGTCGATAAAATGATCCTGCAACATTGAGCGCTCTTCGATGTATTGGCGAATGCCATGCGCCCACTGAATAGCGGTATCTCTACCATACTGATTATACGAAAAAACAAGCATATACAGCCCCATGCGTAATTCTTTTTGGGACGTGAAAAGCGTTACGAAAGCCCCGTCAAGTATCACCTGAAACCGGTTATCAGCCCCGAGGCTCGGCTTTGATTTCCAGGAAGATACGGCAATGATGGTTCCAGCTATCTTCTGCTCAATATCAGCACTCTTTTTCTCAAGCACGGAATAAAAGGCCTCGCTCAATTTCGCCTTTTGTTTTTCATTCTCGATCATCGATTCCTGCTTTGCCAGGACCTCTTTTTCGACGGTCCCAAGTGGAGCCTTCATGATTCCGAGTATGAGCTGAAAAAGCTCAGAGTCTTTCTCGTAAAGGAAAGCCATTCCGTCCGCGGTCGCAAACTGCTGCATGCCCATGCTGCACACCTCGGTAACGCCAGAGGAATACCGCTTCCCAACATAGGGATGGAAGAAGTCATCTTCAAAGGCGACCTCTCCACCACGGTAAGCCTTATTGCCGGTAAGCCGACTCAATTTTACCGGAGGCGCCATCCTCCCGCCCGTCCTTTTATCGAGATATTGATTCGTTGCCGACTTAACCCTGGCATTATTTTCAAGTATGTGGCCCATTTCGTGAAATAGTGTCGTTTTCGAAAAGTTCCCGTCCAGGTAGATGGTCCCGGTATCCGAGTTGGCGCATGCCCTGCGATGCCCCTTCGTGACGATATTCACTTTCGGTGCCCGGCCGCCGACCAGCCTATAGAACTCGGCCATGTCTTTTTTTAGGGTCTCGACCGGATATCTGATCTTTTTCAGCCTTGCCTTTGAGCTGGCCGTAATTTCCTGGCTATTCGCCCATGCTTCGGCCTGATCGGCTGTCACGGGAGATGCTGAAAGCACGGTCGCCATTACGGCATCCTTAAATTCTGCCTTTTCGGCGTCGCTTTTTTCTTTCAGGGCTACAAGGCGCTCTTCCAGCGGCGCCACCTTTTCACGCACCGAAGCGTTAATTCCGGCTTGAAGGTCATAAAGCTTTTCGAGGAAGGCCTCCATTTTTGGTTTCAGATCCCTCGTTTCCGCCTCTCTCCACGCCCTCAACTCTCTAAGCTTTTCTGTATAATTTTCAGATCCAATAGTGATACCAACCGAACGTTCCAAATCGCTGACCTTTTTTCTGTAATCAATCTCGATCGATGTCAACTTGGTGTTCACCTGCTCATAATCCGAGTTTTCCCTCAACGCATCAGCCGTCTTGTTGAGCGCCTCTTGGTGCTTGGCGTAAATCTCCTTAATTTCGATAGAAACGGATTCCATTTCCGCCCGACTTTTTGACTGCAAAATCTTATCGGCACCTTCAATGATTTTCCCTGATTCAAGAAAATGGTCAAAAGTTAATGAGCCCATAGACGCCTTCGGACTCAATTCCGATATTTCCCTCAAAACATCTTCACGCTCAACCCCGACAGCTCGATAGGAATTCCCGCCGCGATTGCCTATCGGAATAAGTAGTTCCCACCGTTCAAGGGGATCATCTGTCGCGCGGGCTTTTTCGAGATGGTCCAATATTGATTTGCCCTCGTTGTAGTGGCTCACCCATGAATCATAGCCGATACCGATATAAGAGCTAAATACGAGTGCCAATGACTCAAAGGACTGCGCTTCTCTCACCCTGTCGGCAACCGTCACCATATTAAAGGCCCTCTATACGCTTTTCGATATACCGGATAGTGGGCGGCTTCACAGGCTCAACATCCTTGATCTCATCCACAATTTCCTTCAGGATGCTCAAAAATCGAATCGGTGTTTCATCGTCAAATTTCCCGGAGATAAGATCCTTCAACTTCTGGTTTTCATCCCCGGCTCCGGTGTCCAGCTTCTCATCAAGCTGCTTTAAAAGCTCTCCGATCTCGCGCCGAACCGCGTTTTTCTCTTTAAAACTGAGCGTCCCGGCTTCCAGCTCGCTCAGTTTTGCGCCGATCTGCTTCCGGATCTGGTTTCTTTCCTTGAATGATAAGGCCATGGTGCGATTCTCCTTTAAGCCGCGGCTTTCTTGGTCAGTGCGGTTGCGTAAGCGTCAACTTTTTCCATCAGGTCGGCGTATTGATCTTCCGGAAGGTCAAAGACTTGTTCAATCACATCGGCAAGGGCGCCCGGTGTCAAGTGATCGTATTTCCCGGAAAGGACGTCATTGGCCACGGTTACCGCCGCGAGTTCTTGCGGTTCGACAGACGGGGAGGGTTCGGGTTCGTTCTGGTCGGGTACCGGGGTTGGTTCCGGTTCTATTACCGGTTCGGGTTCTGGCTCGTTTTGCTCGGCAGGCGGGACGATTGGTTCCGGTTCAGGCGCGGGCTCTGGCTCAGGCACAGAAGCGGACTTTTCTTGAAGGTATTGAGCATAATCCATGCCGGTTTTGGTTAATGATTTCTCGGTCAAAAAGGCGCCGTCATCAGTCGTAAAAAAACGCTCACCGTCGCGCATAACTACCTTGCGGCCAGCGCTGATTTCCGACTCGACCTTTCCCTTTATGGTCATGACAACGCCATCAAATCTTCGTTGAGAGTTGAGGTTGACCAGGGTCTTCTCTTTTCGCATCGGGTCCATGCCGTCTGTAAATCCGTTCACGTTTTCGAATTCCTTTCGAGCCTCATCTGCACGCGACTTCCCTTCCGCATCTCGCACCGCCTGCTCTTTCCTCGACTTACTATTGGCAGTATCGACCTCTATCATCCTGTCTATCTGATCGACGGGAATAAGTTCAGTAAACCCAAGCTCCATCCAGCTCGACTTTACACCGTAAGCCCACTTCCCGCCGTCAAACTCGAAAGACGAAATCGTCCTGGTACCATCGGGGTATGCCTCCCACGAAAACCCTATGTCGTATTTTTGCTCGGGCTTTTGCGGTTCTTCGACGCTCTTATTGGGAGGTTCTTCCCCCTCGACCCAACCCTTATCAAACCCCTGACTCAAAAGATTCTTAGAGAACGTGTTCGCCCAGCTTCTTTCCGGCCGGCCAACCTTGGTGCGCCGGACCTCCCCAAGCGGACCGCGATAGGCAATACCGCTCAACCGAAGGCGCCCGGTATCAGCGCTGGTCGTAAAAACCATTTCCGAGTCGGTCACAAGGTCGCCGTTCATTTCAATGTATTGCGTAAAATAAATCACCCGTTGTCCGTCCGGGCCTTCATCACGCGCTTCTATGACAAGATCAGTATAAGATCCGCTCTTGACCTTCCGGTGGAAATCCCCATCCATTACCGAGGCTTCATACCCGAGGCTATAGAGAAGCTTCGCGGCGCGTTGGGCGGGCATACCATCGGTTTGATCTGCTGGCGGCAAGACGGGAACGATAGGGGCTTTCCCCTCTTCTTTTGGCATTGTTTCATCGGCCTTTTTCTCCTCGGCAGGCAACGCGGCCATGATGGATTCCTTCACAGCCTCAACCGTCACATTCAGCGACCCACCAGGAGTGTGCGGATCTCCATTTACCTGAACCACGCCGCCGCCAGAAACATGCAACCGAAGCTCGGTGCCATTAATGGTAAGGGTCGTCTTTTCCCACTCGCCAAGCCTGTTTTTATCTGGTTCCCATGTGCCCAGGACTCCCCCGAGATCTTTCACAACGGCATCGATGTTGGCCTTGCCTTCAGAGATACGGCTTTCAACTGGCAAGGGGTCAGGCTTCGTAACCTCAGTCGATGCCGCCGTTTCATCTTCGGCCGGACCTTCATCGGCAGGCAATGGATCTGTCAGCACGATTCTGTTTTCAGCCTTCAATTGGTCCACATATTTATCCCATTCGGCCTGTGTGATCTCGCCCTTGTCCAGCAACTCGGCCATAATCCCGGCCTGTTCAAGGTCCTGGAGGCGTAACCCCGGGACGCGCTCTGCCCCCAATGCTACTCGGCGATTGTATTCTGACACCTTGCTGTCACTGGCGGCCTGCTCATCCCTCCTAATTTTCAAAGCGTCAATCTCAGCCCGCAAATCGGCATTGCTCTGTTTTACTTTTTCCAGCCTCGCCGAAGCGTCTTTGATATCCGCATCAACACTACCGGACCGTTCGGTAAGCGCCGATACCTCATCCAAAATGGATAGCCGTTGAGCCTCAAGGGCATCAATATTTTGCGTCACCTCTGCCAATTCCGCCTTTTGCGCCGCAACGTCCCCTTGGCCTTTCTGAAACGCCTCGGAATTCTTAGCCGCGAGTTGCATCAGCCGGATACATGTCTGCTCCAAAGAGACGTCCTTCCCGGATTCAGGGGAAACGACATGCGTGATATCCTTTTTGTTCAGCTTCCAGGCAAAGGCAACGATGGTATCGTCCGGCAAGATCTTCTTGTCGTTTCCGCCCGGGGCATGGAAGAGGATGCTGATCACCTGCCCGTCTGACAGCGGTATCTGGACCGTAACCGTTGCGAACAAACCGGACTTTCGAGGCGTACCGATAACAGGCGCCGCCGCAACAATCCCGGATTCGCCATGCTTATTGAGGGATTTCACCAGGGCAAGCATTTTCGCCTCGGTATTGGCAAACCGCTTTACCCGGACCGACTCGACTATGATATCCTCACCGGCATTCCATGCATCATCAATATCGGAAAAGGACGCCGATTCGCACAACAGGCGGGCATCCTCCGGATCAGCCGACAACCCGTAATAGATGGTATTCATCTCCTGGTCCGAATACCCTTTTGCAAAGAAATCGACTCCGGTCAGTATACGGACACCATCATGTAGGGGATTCATATTATGCAGCCTCCTGTAATTCGGACAGCTCGGCCCGAAGGGTTTCATTCGTTTTGTTCTCCACCTCAAGCTCGGCCATGATCCCGGAATAATCGGACATTTTTACGTCAACCGTTCCCTTGATTTCGGCCAGAGCGACCTTAATCTCCTCGGTTTCCACCGTAACGGTCTCAAGCTCGGCCTTTTTATCCGCAAGCTGCTTTTTTGTGCTGGTTGAAACGGCCGGCGTCCCGCCCTGCTCTTTTTTGAGCGCCCGCTTCCGCCGCTGCTTAAGGTAGGTCGATTCGTTCTTTTTCAAATACCCGGCAATTTCCCCAATCGCCTTCGCAAGCTCACCAGCTTCGGATATGTCGGCATGCTTGATCGGCACCACCTTGCTGTTGATCCTCGCCTGGAAGATCGACCCGTTCCCCTTGATTTTAAGCACCAGCTTTTGGCCCGACTCAAAAGTGATGGTCGCCGTTTTTACGGAAAATCCATCTTCTCGCTTCGGCATGTTCGGGGCATCGACTTTGGCAATCACCTGCCCGTGCTTTTGGGTCAGAGCGTCCGTGATGGGGGATAGCCCCTTCTCGTTGAAATTCGTGAAATTAATTTTGTCCATAGAGATTACTCCATTAATTGAATCGTTTATTGGACCCTATAACTCCCGGAAACGCTTATGACCGAAGTGTCTAACAGATGCGCATCCGTAATCTGAGCGCTTGATCCATCAGTGGCTCCAGTATACACCTTAACCGAGGTTGAGCTGTACAGCGCTAAAGCGTAAAGTCCCTGGTTCATCGCTCCAGACGCCAATGCAGTAGCCCTGATAGCACACGGGAAGCTCAGCGCGTTATGAACCGTGTAGGGAAGTCCTTCGATCAAAACGTAACCTGTTTCACTACCTTTACTTGTCAAGGTAATATTAATCCCGAAATGGACAATGTTGCCGACCCGCGTATACCGGCCAACTTGGTTGCTGTAAGTGATGCCAGTTGAGCTTCCGCCGATGGTTATCGTTGGTGTCCATGTGCCCTCCAGATACCAATCGAGCACCGTTGTTCCGGCGTTGTCTTCATTCCCCAGGATCGACCCGTTAAGGATTTTAGTGGTGCAGTTTGACACATTGCCAGATTGGACAAATTTCCCGGAAATTGTGGCAGTATTGATCAGATCAGTGGTACATGTCTGAACTAAATTGCCCACAATGGTCGCGGCAGTAATCGTCCCTGAAAGGTTGATACCGGCCGAACCGGTTCCGGTAGCACCAGATATTTTGTTTCCGGAAACGACCACTCGGTTGGCGCTCGCTATCCTAATATCTGCCATGTCGTCCACCGTGGCAGATCCACCGAACGAATTACCGACAATCGAGGCATCCAGCGCGCTACTGCTGCCAGATAGCGAAACAACATCGTTCGGGATATTTACAAACTCATTGTCAGACACCGAGACGGTCCCGAGGCCCGTCCCCCCGTAGATTCCGTAATCCGTTTGACCAATAATATTCCCCATGATTTTTACGAGCATGCTTTGATTCGAGGAGTTATTTGCGTAGATCGCATAATCAGTATTCGGTGTATTAACTCCATCCAAAAACAAGCCGGGGCCTATGGTCAGTGCGGAGATTTTTGTATCGTTCGATTCATTGATTCTGATTAAGTAATCTTTGGCCCAACTGACGTAGCCGTTCATTATGGTCAGGCCGTCGCATGCGAGTACACTGATACAACTTTCAGCTATTGTCGCGCCTCCAATAGAAAAATTACTCACCTGGCAAGTGAACGGAGCTTGGTATGTTGCCCCGTCCGAGTTTAGTGTCCGTGTGAAATACAGCAACCCGGCACCAGCTATGGCAGCTCCGGTATATCCGGAGCATGACAAAACGAAATCGGATAACTGATTAAGCTGCCCACCAGCGACTTGAATGCCCTTAAGATACCTACTAACAGATACGTTTTTGAGAGTAAAACCAGCAACCTGTCTCAAATAAATTCCAATCCCTGTCGATACGGTACCGGCATTTGTAACGCTCAGATCGGAAATCCCGCAATTATAAAGGAACTCGTTCCCGGAGCTTGGAGAAGGCGGGTAGAAATAAATACAATTCGCAGAATTCGAAGTATTTGTAATCGTCGTAACGCTTCGACCCGCCCCTCTCAATTTTTGATTTGCCTTGGTCAATGTAAGCGCTGTTACAAGATAATTCCCCTCCGGAAGGAAATTATCGTTTTTCCCGACCGCCAGCATCGCCATAATGGCCGCTGTGCTGTCGGACGTTCCGGTTTTGTCCGCGCCGAACCACAGCGCGTTTATTGCTCTCGGAGCGTATGTCCTCCACCAAGCACCACCAGAGCCGGTTGGAAGAGCGCTGGGAGCGGCGGTGATCCCTTTTTGCGTATCAGCGGTAACATTCGCTACGCATGGGGTACTATCCCACTCGAAGTCTCCCTCGTACCCATCGCCTGCCGATGTGCGGCCTGCAACATGAACGATCGTACCATCCGCCGGGAGGGGTAGCGCAATAAGCTCGGCAAGGGTGGCAACCGTGTCCAGCTTGCTGTTAACCGCCGCCTTTATTGCATTTGCGTCCTCCTCCGAGAATTTCTCCGTATCAAGGAGTGGCGGAATCCAGTCGTTCGCAATTTTGTCGGCCCAAACAATATCAGATGCCGAAGATGTAGACACAGATCCAACCAACATCGAAAACAAACAAAAAATCCAGAGTATTTTTTTCACAGTGTCATTCCTCTCTCTTATAGCCTTCGGCCGAACAACCGACCCCATCTTCATCAATTTAGCCTGTACGCCAGTATGGTTTCGGCCTTGCCTTCTCCAATAATTCCGAATTGCTCCAACGTTTGCAGTGCCTCGACTGTCGCCGGGTCCTTCAAATCCACCTCTTTATCCTTGACCGATTCGAGTCGCCGCGTGATGGTTCTGAGAATCTTTTTCTGGTCGGCCGTCAAGTCGGCATTCTCCTCAAAATTGTCGAAAGCAACCTCCTCTTCCAGCGTAAAGAGCGTCCGCAATTTCCAATGGCTGATAAACACGGATACAGGTTCCGGTTCTGTGTAATCGTCAAGGGGCAGCGCGCCTGAATATTCGGCGACGATAAAATTACCATGCGGGGTCGCATTTCTGAATTTCGAGACATCGTCAGGGTAGGCCACGATGCCGTTATTTATTACTATCGGGAATTGTACTATTCTCATTTATATCTCCAATTTATGCCGACGCTTCCGGCAACCCAAGTATGTCGGCAATGTCGTTTAACCACCTGTCGAAGTCTACTCGTTCGAAATATCTCGGTCCATATGGGGTTGAGACCGCTGAATCCGCGAACCCAACGCTTGTGGCAACATAGCTGTCCCATAGAATGCAGCATGCATATTGATTATATACGCCGAACCCATTCCCGTCCGTGCTACCATAAAACAGAATTTCGCCTACTCCACCGCCACGATAAACAGACACCAGGAACGCCGCTCCGGTATAGAGGGGTCCCGTCCTAATCATCGTCATGCCGTCAGCCGTACGATAACCAGGGTGATGTGGAGTTATGCCACCGAGAGTAATCCCGACAGGACCCGATACGATTGACCCGTCTGATGACGAAATGACATAGCTGTCGTTATCGTCGCAAATCGTGAAATCTCCAGATCCGTGCGCCGCTCTCTCGATAAAACCGCCCTGATCTCCGCGGGATAGATTGACATCCGCCTGGAAAGAACCGATGGATGTAATGGTTCCGGTTAGGTCGTCAAGCTTTGCGACATAAACCCTATCAGGAGTTGCCCCTGTATCGATGGCAAACACCCACAACGCCTCGTCTACGTTGTCATACCAGATGAGCCCTCCCCATTTGTCACATGCCGCATTGACATAGGTGCATGCCCTGGTCCAAACCACGTTTCCAGCCGAGTCATAACGCTCTACCGAACCTGTTCCATTTGTCGGCAGGCGAATCATACTGCCGTCATTCGCTATGGTCGGGAGCCAATTCGCATAGGTTAACGCATCTGCCCCACAATAAAATTTTCTATGAATGGTCATTGGAGGTCTTAGGCCACCGACCTCGCCTTCAAATCCTCTAATCATGATACCTCCAAGCCCATTAACGCGAACGCTATCATGTCGGCAGCACCGGATTTTACGCGAATGGTTTGGCCCGCACTCAGCGTAACGCTGATCTGTTGAGGTGCGCCTCCGACACGGTTGAGACCGTAGGCCACCAGGGGGAGATTACCCGATACGCCGGTAACGCCAGTGAGATAAACCCCGTATGGGTGGTATTCGCTATCAATGTTGCAGACATTTATTACAGCGGCCGGCACCGAGGTATTAGCGGGGCATTCGTACAGCTCTACCTCGTCGGTCGAATCCGGGATCAACCCGGCAATGGCTTTATATGTGTCCGTCATGCTTTGGCCCCCTATATCATTATTGCGTAGTGATATGCGCGTGTTGCTATAGCCGTTACGTCATGGATTGATGCCGTTACAACCAACTCGCTAATTGTGAATGTGAGGTTTTCGGCCTGCCCAATGGCCGTCATTACATCGACCCATTTCTCCATGGTTGTGGACCCGGCACCAGGGGGGATAAAATCCGCCTCATCAGCGAAGGATATCCCGTAAAGGACTTCCCCGACATCCGGATCTTGTGCAAAAATACCGAATTCTGACAGCCGAAACCCAGTGAAGACGTCCCTGTTAGAGAATCGGAACCGTATTCTTGCGACCCCTCCGCCTGGGGCATAGAGTGACGATATAGGGGCGTAATATTTTAAATCAAATAATTCGGTCAGACTGTCATAGGTTGGTGTCCCGGCAAACAGATCCCACTTAATATCCGTTTCATCCGGTTCCGGCAGCTCCGAAGTATGCGCCACGGTGCATACCAGCGTCTCTGCGCCAGAATCCACGTCAACGACATCGCCAACCGCATAATCGACACCCGCCGCCCATACAGCCCCGTTATCGATAGGCAGTTTTCCGGCTCCAAGGCCGACCCTCGTGTATTCGAGAGTGGTCCCGGTTTGTGCCTTCGCCAGTAGGTCAGCCCCGAGGGATGTTAATCTTATGCCAGGGAATTGCATATTTGCACCATGTTAAAACGTAAATGGAAGTGTGTAAGGGAACCCACCATCGAGAACGCCAATTTCAATGACGTCACCGTCCCGGACGAAGGACACAAAGTTAATCGGTAAATCGACCTCTGAAAAAATCTTCACCCCGTCAAAAACGATATGCGCGGGCCTCACGCGCAACATCTCATCCCAAACCTGAGTTACGAAATTTTCTATTGTAATGCCAAGGGTTGAGAGTGTGGATAGACCTATATCTACGGACCCGTGGCAAGTCAGAAAATAGTCCTCGATATTTTTACCGACTAACGATAGTTGGGTTTGACCAACGAACTCTGTGCCATAAGGCGTATCCCTCGGAGCATATAGCGGCGTCCATGTCACTCCAGTAGTCCAGAATTTTCGGAGCAACGTCGATTCGATCATGAGCTGAGTATCTTTGAACTCTATGGCAATTCTGCGCCACTCAATAGCGATCCGCTTATCTTCTGCACCTGACAGGTTGTCGTCTGCGCACAGGTCTTTTAGATCCCGCAATCGCCTTAACAGCACTTCATCAGATGCCGTATAGATAGATTTTGCATTATCCGAATCGGCAACATGGGGGTCGACCTCTTCTTCCCAAATGGCCTCTATGGATTCGGCGAGATCGACCCATCTGGCTATCTGCTGCTTCGCATATGTAAGCCTTTCCGACAGCCACCCCATCAGTACGATACCTCCAGGGTGATGTGGTCGGTATCTGTGGCGTAAAACTCGTTTAAAACGCCTGTCGGATCTCCGGATTTCGTAACTGTGAAATACTCTCCGGTATCTGAAAAGAGATTAAGCGCCTGTACGATCGCATAGCATTCGTGAAGGATGAACTCTTTGCCGAGAGAGGCAGAAGTGGCGCCATAATTTGCAAGGAGAGCGGTCCGTATCGCAAAATTTACCGCATCTATATTCCGGGCCCTGGAGACTTTCCCGGAAACGGTTATGGTGTAAAGGGTTACGACCGGATCAACCCACTCGAAGGTCCGATTCAGCCGCGGTTCAGCCTCAAGGGCGGCGATGACATCGACTTCGACTGTAGACATGTCTTCCGCATAAGCTGATATAAAGATCTTGTTGACGAAATCAAGGCTACTAACACCGCCATTGGCGAGTGTCGCTTCCTGCTCACCCCATGCCCGAGCCCAGAAGACGTTTGGGAAGCGTTTTTTTATGAAAAACTCGTAATCCTCTTTCCATACGAGCCGGCCATTATAGATCGGCCAGTACTGCAAATTCCGCCGAATCGACTCATAGCCCTCCATGTCGGTCCCGCCGATAACCGGCGTCACTGTCGTTACCTTGACATTGGCAGGCTCACCAGCAGAATCAAGGACCTCGCCAACGATGCTTAAGGACTGCCCTGAGTTAAGCGTGGTCTCCCCGTTGGTAATGGACAGGATAATTTTTATCGTGCTGCCAAGCGGCGGAATGAGCCCAAAAACACCGTTTCCAAATCTGATGCCGGTCTGAGCCGTATGCGCGTAAAACTCGTCGTAAACATGAGCCGTTGCGCTCACGTTTTGAAACCGAGAAGAAAAGGTCCACGGCTCGAACCCAGCACCTTCTCCAAGATCCACCTGGACCGAAATGCCACATATTTTATCCGACAATTCCTGATCGAACAGAATCTCATAAAAGGCCATTTCTTCAGTAACGGGATAATCCGTTTCGGTAATCTCCAACTGCTTCAATTCGGCTGTTTCGGTGTCGCCAGGGGCAATTTCTATTGTCGGCACCAGGATATAATCTTCCTGCGTATCTGAGAAAAAGGGTTGGTTTGCGAGAAGAACTACATTGGCAGTGCCGTTATTTTTGATATTTGCGGTCCCGACAGACGGGGCGGCCTTCGTCGGGATGTAATTTTCATCCTCAACGTGGGCAAGAATGCTCGATCTGCTAACAGCGGTTGAGCGAAAGTATTCCTGAAAAGATCTCTCTATTCGGTAAAGCGCCTGCCTGAGCGCCCATGAAACGAAAATAGCCAAATGCTGAACGAACTGCGAGTCTTTAAGCTGAGTCCATGACGCCTTGGCGCCCAAGATCTCTTTAAATTTCTCTATCGCCTCTTCTTTGCTGATCATACATACACCCGCATGTCAAAAATTCCATTAGCATGTTCGATAGTTATGTGCATCATGTCTATTTCGGAAAATTCTGCATAAACCCTTCCAACAACGAGGTCTTCAATGTCCTGAATTATTTTTTTCCGGATTGCCATACTGGCGATAATGCTCAGATTCGGGCTTGTCGGATCGTGTTTGTAAATGTTAAGCGGATGCCCCCAGGATGGATGATCCGCCACTGTGCCGGTGGGAGTGTTTAGCCACTCAAGGATGCGCTGATTCATGGCATCGCTATCATCATGGGTTTTGATCCCCTCTGATGGAGATAGGCCTATCTCCCAGTTATATTCACGGATGACGCTCATGGGTAGCCTTTAAAGATTTATTGCTTTATAACTTTATTTCTTTATACATGCGGGCACGAAAAATGCAACAGGAAAAATATAAGGAGACAAAGGCCATGCAGATTCTTGCCAATGAATCAGCATGGCCTTGACGGATCATCACGGATCGCTCAAAGAGAAAGTCGCCGCGGTAAGCCGGTATATCCCGGCCGCGCCGTAGACCTCCGCCGTAACATCGTCTCGCGCGATGAGCGCACCACCGGTTAATGCGTTATAGTACCCAATATGGTTGACGGTCTGCCCAGCCGCGATGCTGAATTCCAAGGCTGGATCGCAATCGCCAACTCTCGACCCGCCTGACGCCGCCGCAAGCGTGATTGCTTGACGCGCCGCAAGCTCGGTACCTCCGGTTGACGGGTCCCCGTTGCAAGGAACGCAATGGGTTATGCCGACCGCCGTTAACATATTGTTCTTACCAGTTACCGTAAAGCCCATCGTCATTTTGTCACCTCGTAATTAAAATGTTATTGGTTTTTCTATCTAAAACGTAAAGGGGAAGGTGTATGTGAACCCTTCAAAGAACGGTTCCCCGGCAGCCGTCACAGACCCGGCAGCAACCACGGCCGTGGCCGCGCCCGCCACCTTCACGCCACTCGACGCTGTGGTGCCTATGCTCGATACGGCTGTTGGTGTGCTCTGCACCTTGGTCCCGTCCGTCACAACGGACGCGGCAGCGGTTACACCGGTGACAGCCCATGCGACCTTCACTCCACTCGACGTGATACTGCCGATGCCAGAGATGGCCGTTAATACACCCAGGGCTTTTGCCCCAACCGTCGCAACGGACCCGGCCGCGGTCACGGCCGTGGTCGCTGCCGCAACCTTTGTCCAACTCGACGTGATACCACCTAAGCCAGAGACGGCTGTCGATGCGCTTCGAACCTTTGTCCAGGACGTTGACACGACTCCATCTGCGGTCACGGCAGTGGTAGCGCCCGCCACTTTTACCCCGATCGACACGATGGTGCCGATGTCAGAGACGATTGTTGCGGCGCTCGGTGTTTTTGATCCGGTCGCAACCACGGACCCGGCAGAGACCACGGCCGTGGCCGCGCCCGCTACTTTCAGGTATGTCGTGTCTATTACCGATATAGCAGATACGGCTGCAACGCTCCCAACCACTTTCGCCCATGCCGAAGACAGGTTTCCTATAGCCGATACCTGCGATACACCGCTTCCAACCTCAAATTTAACGCCGGTTGATTCAACGATGCCGCTTGCGGATATCACACTTAATGCCAGTGCTGTTTTTGCCCCAGGCCCGGAAATAATACCCGTTGCGCCAATTGCTGTTTGATCCGATGAGAGCTTTTCGCCAAGGCATGAAACTATTCCTACGCCGACAACTATAGATTCGGGGAGAAGGCCGATTTCGATAATATCCCCGTCACGGACGAATGAGACGAAGTTGATCGGCAGATCCACCTCAGACGAAATGGTAACCCCGTCAAAAACGATATGCGCGGGCCGAACACGCGATATTTCTTCCCCCACCTGCGTAACAAAATCCTCTATCGTTACGCCCATTTCCGCAAGTGTCGAAAGACCTATATCTACGGACCCGTGGCAAGTCAGAAAATAGTCCGAAACGTTACCGCCAACGGATTCAAGCTGATTTTTGCCAATGAACTCCGCCCCGTAAGGCCTGCCTTTAGGCGCATATAGTGGGGTCCATGCAACCCCCGCTGTCCAGAATTTTCGGAGAAGCGTCGAATCGATCATATATCGAGCGTCTTTGAACTCAATAGCAATTCTGCGCCACTCAATAGCGATCCGTTTATCCTCGGCGCCAGAGAGGTTATCCTCGGCGCACAGGTCCCGCAACTCGGTCAACCTTAGAGCGAGAACCTCATCCGAAGCGGTATAGATCGACTTCGAGTTATCGGCAGCATCAAGATAGGGGTCAACCTCCTCTTCCCAAATCGCCTCCAAAGATTCTGCTATATCTACCCACTTGACAATCTGCTGTTTGGCGTACGTGAGCCTGTCGGAGAGCCACCCCATCAGTACGAAGCCCCCAGGGTGATGTGACTATGATAGGCTTGGTTGTTCGGCCCCGAAAGGATGCACCAGTTCATCGCGTCACCATATTGTATTCACGAATCGCGCTCATAGGGGGCAGCCTTTATAGGTTTATTTATTTCTTTAAAACTTTATTTCTTTATACATGCGGGCACGAAAAATGCAAGCGGTTTTGGTATGAACGGATATTGTTACGGTTTTTGGCTCGGCAGGGTTTCTATGTCGGCGGCGATCATTACCGCGACAGTTTCGGCCTTTAAAATTCTCAGGCCAACAAGCTCATCAGCGCCGCCCGGAAGCAATATGAGGTCATAAAGTGGGGATAAAAAATTCCCGTAAACATTGTCCGTGAAAAGGGCATCGTCCGTGGTGGCAAATCCTTTGGCGAGGGTCTTATCGAGGCTATAACCGGCAGCATAAAAGCCCTTGCCGATATCGACAACGGCACGAAGGAGGCACTTCACATCGTGGAGACGGTCGCAATTGTTAAGCGTTTCGATCATATGCTCAAGGTCTATGTGCTCTAAAAGCGACGTCAGGGTCTTTGGATTTGGAACGGCAGCCCGTGGCGGTCGCCCGGGTATCCGAAAGGGAAGAATGTCCTCATGGATATAGCACATCAGGGCCGAAAACAGCACCCACGCGAATAGGGTTTTCATCTGTTTGATGCCCTCCGCCTGGATTCTTCTGCCTTGATGTCGGAATTTGTTTTTTGGATCACGGCGATGGTCCCGTAGCTTAGAACGCCGTCTTTTTTTAATGCGGCCACGCCCTCTTTTGTCGCCATAAGTGCGTGAACGGGCAAAAACATGTCCCCGTAAACCTTGTTCATGTAGATCATATTTTCTACGGATGACATCCCTTCTGCGACCGTTAGATCGAAGTCGTAGCCAGCGGCCGAGAACCCCTTAGAAATTTCACGCAAAAACCTTACCATCCCATCAACCGATTGATTGCTTACCGCTACGATTGCCTCAAGCCTTTCGAAATCGATATTGTGGAAGATCTCCATGACTGCACGCTTGTCGTTGTGCGGTACCGGCTTAGGCTCTCCCCACGAGAAGGCGGACGATGAACAAACAAAAATTGCAAGAAAACACAATACGGCGACGGAATGGCGGGCGATTTTCATTTCTCATATCCTTTCTTTTCGGTTTTTCGGAAGAGACGATGAGGCAATTTATCAAGTGGAAAAAGAAAAGTCAAATCCTGTCATAGGCCATCAAAGTGAGGGTCGAATCGTCATATTCGGTTGGGATGTTGAACGGGTCTCTATAATTCTTGTCCTTTTTTGCCGCAAGCTCCCGGCGAGGCCCGGCCGCCGATTGAGCTGACTGCTGACCTTTGGACGCGGCACGGGCATTCCCGGTGGAAGCGGTTCCTCCCTGAGGCGCCTCCTGGATCTCTTTCACTGCCGGCATGGGGGATACTGGTTTGATTGCGCCAACGGTTTTGGCCTGGTCGCCGGTACTTTCGGACACGACGCCGCCAACTGCCACTGTGCCTGCAGAAACCGCCATTGGACCTGTCACGGTTGCTTCCACCTTGGCTATTTCTTCTTTTCTGTCGGATAAAATCTGCCCTGCCAGTGCTTTGCGGTATCTCCTTTTGGAACCGTCAGGGTCATGAGGTACTTCATACTTATCCGAAACGATTTCTGCGGATGAGGCCGCGGTTTTTGCCCGTTCCAGATGGCGCCCGGCCTTTTGATAATATTCCCCGTTGCGGAGTTCATGGTCAATGAATTTGAGCTGCTCTTCCCTGCTCGATTCGCGGATATCTTTTCCCGCCCACTCCTTAAAGGCTTCCTGCCTTGGTTTATGCCACTGCGCAAGCCCGTAAGCACGGTAAACCCCATTTTCGTCCTTATCGCCCTCTGCCTTGTGGTTACCACTGCTTTCGGCCTGAATATTTGCCGAAATGCCAGCAGCCTGCTCTTTCGTCCAGCCCATCTTTTCAAAGAATTCCGCATCAGAAGTAGCGGTTTTCCCACCCTTGGCAACCGGCATATTCTCCCCGCCAATGATGCCCTCCTTCATCAAATCACGGGCGAGAAGCAGACCGTCAATGGCAACCGAGGCAACGGTACCGACAATGGGAACGATGCTCACAAGCCCGGATGTCAGCTCGCCGGCCGCACCAACATAATCCCCGTCGATAGCCCGGTCGATAGCGAAGGCTGCACCCATGGCTGCGCCAACACCGGGAAGTTTTTTAAGGGCTGATTTTCCGGCTGCTTTTTCGATCGTCTTTGCACTGCCCTTCGCACCGCCCTTTCCCAACATCTCCATGCCGCTTTTGCCAAAATTCTTGGCACCCTGGACGATGGCACTTTCACCAATAGCCTTGGAAACGCTCTTCACGGCAGGATTTTGAGCTATAGAGGAAACCACCTTCGCGCCTACACCACCGGCAACTGCTGCCGCCGTCTTGACACCGGGGAGATTCCCGACAAAATCACCAGCAGTCTTGACCGCCGTTTTGCCCGCATCAAGGGCTTTGCCAATAAAGCCACTTTTGGCCGCCACCTTGGTGCCTGTTTTTAGGCCCGTCTCGGCGACTTCTTCGGCGACTTTTTTTCCGAAAAACTTCCCGGTGAGCTTCCTGACCTTGTTCAGTAACCACCCGCCCGCTACCGCTTCAACTATGCCCGGGCCTGAAGATCCGGCCGCGGCACCCCCACGGGATGCAGACAGAAGCGCATAACTCCGCCTGGCATCGGCTTTATCAGCCTTTTCGATAGCCTCAATAACCCTCTCTATCGCCTCGGTCGTTTTCTCGGCCTGCTCATGGTCCCGGACGTCTTTCAGGATGCTTTTTTTGCCTGGCTGAACAGCAGCTTTTAAGAAGCGACCCTGATCATCGCGCTTATCGTCTTTGGGCTTCTCGGCCTTTTTGCCACCAAAAGCCCCTGCAATTTTATCGAACCCGGCCTTAAGGAACCGGTTGTCTTTCGTTGTTCCGGCAGCATCGGCAAGCTCCTTCGCCGCGGCCCAAAACGGTCCGCCCGCGGCCATACCGGCTGCATCGGTCGCTGAGGTTGGGGCACCGCCAGCGATAAAGTCCTTTGCTCTGGAGATAATCCCGCCCGCTTTGGCCACGGCTTTCCCGATCGCACCAGCGAGCCAAGTGTTTTGCTTTTTCACCCTGCGCTGATTCAGGAGGTCCGCGCTTTTGGATTGCTGGATAGCAGGTGTCGTTCCGCTTTGGGAAACCGGCCTATTCCCGGCCGCCCGCCGTTCCGCTGCCACGGTCCCGGTTTTTTCGGAGGGGATGGCTTTCGTGAACCGGCCGCTTGAATCCCGTAGTCGTTGGGTTCCCGTTCCCGGCATTACGGATCGCACCTTTTCGGCACGGCCGGCAACGGGAATATTCCCTGGCAAAAAAGAATTTCCGCCATACGGCTTTCTATACGCCCCAGGCACCGGACCGGCCGGAAGGTAAGCCACCCGTCCGGTGCCAATCCGCGTTATCGGTTTGACCGGATATTTCCGGGTCGCCGACGCCATAGCCTTTTCGAATTTGGCAAGGACCGCCGTATTCCGCTCAATCTTCTTGAGAATGGCGATGGTTTGGGGGCTATCGTTCATGATGTCCATGTAGAATCAAAGTTATGCCTGTTCTTGTATTCGGCCTGCTTCCCGGGGTTCCACTGGTTGACAGGCCTCAGATACCCGACCACCCGGCTATAGACCTCGCATGGCTGAAAATTATGAAGTTTTTCGTCTTTTTCAAAGCACGCTTCGCATTTTATCCAAACCAGATCGCCCTTGCCATAAACCGCGCCGCCTGAAACAGAAAGCAGGCCGGATTCATCAACAGCGGCGAGCACAGTTGTATTTTTCCCGCAATCATGACACTCGCCCTCCCATCCGATCTCATTCGTTTCATTGTCCGAAAAGAGTCGATCTAAATCTTCTTTCGTCATTTTTTCTTCTTTGCCTTCTCTATTGCTGAGTGCAGGTTCACAGCGATGCTTTTCGGGCTTTTCAGGACCCCGTGCATCTGCTGACCAGCGAACCTGCACAAATTATTTATGATATTGTGCCATGACTTCGAATCATAGTTGCGGTATGAACTCGCTATTCCGAAACGTGACCCGAACTCGGGTCGTAACCTCCTTGTCGTCAGGGCAGGCAAGTTTTGGGGAAACGAAATAGACCCGGCCATCCTCATAGACGGATTCAAGGCCATGCTCCATTTCTTCCACCATAGCCCCCACAATGGCAATCAGCTTTTCGAGGGACTTAACCCCCATTTTTTGGATCCACAATTCGACAGGGCTATCCTCCCCGGGCGCAGGGGCAACGCCGTCCTCAAAGGAAATCTGAGAAAGAAGGGTTTGCAGCTTCATTTTGATGCCTTGCTGTCTTGCCTCTGCCGATCCTGCCGGCAATAGTCCAAACGCTATCCGCTCAAGCTCAAGCGTCTCTATTGACCGGCCAGATATCGGTTTCACGACGAGCTTTTTACCGTCGAATTCGGCCTTCCTGAATGCGGCGCCTTTGATTGCATGGTAGCTGTCGAGCAAGGTCTTAAGATCGAATGTGTGCCGATGCTCTTTGCCGCATTGGCACTGGTAAGTAACGGAATACCGGTGATCATCCTCGGTGCAAACGAAATACCATAGCAATGCGAAGCGCCGGTCATCGGCCGTCCAGTCGCGGGAATCAAGAAAAAAATCCTTGTTCTGAATCCGGTTTAGAAATGCGGTTGTCGCCGCTTCCTCCCTGGAGGGATCAAGTGCACTAAAATCAAGCGCATCTTCAACAGTCGCTTCCCGGAGAACGATTTCCTTTGTGGGGTCGCTCGGCAGTGTAAAAGGCGGAATTAACATGGTTCTCTCCTTTATGATCTGAATTGAATGAATACGATGGGGAACTCCAAAAGCCCCTCACCGTCACGGGATTCGGTAACATCGCCCATTTGGGTCGGAATAACCTCCCACTTATCGGTTTCGACCTCACCGTTCCCAGTAGATATTATTGAAAATCTTTTAATCTCGATCTTGTATTTGTCAGGCAGGTTGACGGTGCCATCGGCGTTCACCATCTTTTTGATCTGCGATTCGAACCATTTGGAAACTCTTTGGTCCTCGTGGTCCCGCATTACCATTGATATAGTTACCGGCTGGACACCGACAGGATAGGTCAGGACTTTAAGCCCAACCTTTATAGGCTCAACATCAATCTCGTCGGGCCCATAGGATATCTCTTTAATCAGCAGGTCAAAATCATCCTGCGGATAGCCCTTGACCTCGATCCGGAATTGGTACGGATGCCTGAACGGGGTTTCCACTAACCGCTTGACGATTTTCGTTTTGATGGAGTTGTAGTCGGTTGCCAAGAAGCACCCCTAAGCGACGGTGCTCATGGGGATAATCGCCATGGCATCGTCCATTTCGATTTCAACAGCGCTGATATCCGCCTTAAGCACATCGTCGGACGGTAATTCACGCTGCATGCCGGTTGCCATGGCAATGTTTCGTTCTCGGATCGTGTTCCGGTGGGTGAGGCATGCCGCGAAATGTTTCGTTATGAGGCCGATACTTTCATGCGGGAGATCGTCATCTACCTCAAGCGCTCTAAAATCTACGAGATATGAGACATCGACAGGATAGACATAGGTTCCGGACAATTCGATTTCGGTCGCCGTGACATTGTAATCGGTCCACCGCCCTCTCGCGTCCGAGGTCGACGCTACTACCAAAAAATCTGCCGGTTTTGCAATGGAGGTTTCAGGCGTCTCGATCTTGACGGACCGGATCGCGCCGGCATGATCCTGAAATACTCCCATTGAATCTTTGATCATCTGTTCGAGCTTCGCGGAATCACTGTAATAGAGCGTGTCGAACCGGGCGGATACCTGCGCTATGATTTCAAGGGGTGTCATTCTCTCTCCTTTAAAACTTCAAAACTTTAAATCTTTACGTTGGGTTAAAAATAAGACACCCAGTTCACGTAAAGAGTTCCGGATACCTTCAGCGGGGCATTATCTTCCGTTGAATTTTCAACCGGCTCTGAAGCAAACCAGCAAAAATCCATCAGTAGGGACGTGTAATCGTTCGGGTTCGGTTGAGCTTCGGAGAGAAGCTTCAGCGTGACTTGACGATACGATTTTTCCTTTACCCAGGTCCGCAAATCCCTCAGAACATGGCCCTGAACCGTCTCGATAAAGGTGATCGGCAGCTCGTGGGCATTCGTGATTTTGCCCTGCTGCTTCACCTGGATACCATGCGGACCAGTAATCTCAACCATCTCGCGCTTAATCGCGGGCCACTGTGCGGTCTGAACCAGAAATTTAAGGTCGTTGAACCCCTGAATCGTCATCTGGAAGTCGTCTGCTTTGGCTTTTTCACCGAGGCCAACAAATCCCGCAAAAGCGCTTTTGATCAGTGGCACGTTCGCCGTTCCCGTAAATAGAGCCATGTTATTTCTCCATCACCACGTATGCGTGGCGTCAATGGTTGCTAAGTTGATCATTTCTTTGGTTTCGACCTGGAGATTCACATCCGCCCAAACCATGTACCCATCGGCCGTTTTGGGGCGGCCCATGGGCACGGTAAGGCCGGTGATTACGCAATTGGGGTAATAGGCCATGTATCCGATTTGGATCGCTACGGACTTTGGCGTGCCGCCGAATGGTGAATAATCATCCGTTGCGGGCACCAGCATCCGCTCAAGCGCTCGTATCGGTTCCATGACCTCTTTTCTGGCATCCGACAGCGCATAAAAAACAAGCGGCATGGTAAAAACGGTCGGGCGATTACCCTCCCAAACTTGCGCGCTGTTTAACTGGCTCTTGCTGGTAACGCCGGTCCCGAGTTGCGCGAGTCCAGCCATTTTTTCAAAATACCCGCCGATGGAATCCTGCTCAAACGGACTATTCCAGTTGACCTGAAAATCCCGAGAGATTTCCTCACCGTATACAGCGCAAACGCTGACGTTTTCCTGCCAGATCCACGCTTTTAGATGGGGGCTTACGGCCTGGTCATGATTCCCCAGATCCGAAAACCCCTCCGGTCTTTTGAACTTGCCCATTCGCTTCCTATTTCATTCCATGTTGCTTGCGGATTCGCATAGATTTGGCGCGGTTTCTTCTGGCGCCAGCCGTGTTGGCCCGCCGCCTCGCCGCCTTCAAGGCCGCTTTTTGAGCCGGACTCATGCGGTACTTCTTGACCCGTTTGCGTTTAAACGTGACGGCGCCGTTTCGAATCACCTTTTTGACCGATTCGAACACGATATCTTCCTCGCCGCTGGCCGTTGCAAACCGGCTGACGATCTCGTCATTGTCCATTTCGAGGGAATCCAGCTTGTCGGCGATGAACCGGCCGAGCTTTTTACCCTGCTCGTCATCTTCCTCGTCAAAAAAAGAGGAGACGTTCGCCGCCGACCCGCCGAGCTGTACCAGGGCATTGCCTACTGCCGACAAGAGGTCATTGTAATCGTCCTCTTCGTCATCAGAGACTTCCCCGTCGCCGTCCAGGTCGATCATGCCAACGACAATGGCGTCCAGGTCTGCATAGGTGAATTCCTTGTTCTCGACCCATGCCATGGCAGAAGCCATGCCCATCGCTCTGATCTGCTGGTTTGAAAAAGACGTCAGGCTCTCTTCGTCTTCTTCCGCCGCCTCAAAAATTCCGACCGGTTCCTTTTTCTCAGGAACCTGCTTGTCGTAATTAAACGTTTTGTCGAAAATGGTGTTTGCGCCGAAGTACTGGAACGCGAAGGGAATGCTCATACTGTCACCTCATTTTTAAAAAAGGGTTAAAACCCAAAAATCTTATTTGATAAGTTTCGGCTGACCCGCAATACGCCGAGCCGCGCCGGTCGGGCATATTTCCCAGAGCACCAACCAGAGATCAATTTCTTGCTGAGTGACGGTCAGGATGTAAGGCTCAATCCCATAAGCCGGGTCCCGCGGGGGGACAAGTCCGCCCGACATTACGAGATCGTCAAGAATCTCTTTCGTCTGCCGGTAAAGGCTTTCGTAGGTGATCCCGTCCGGCTCGAATTTCGCGGCCGAGGCGGCCTGAACGAACCGATGATCAATGTAGTTCAAGATCCGGTTGACCCACCCGAAACGCTCATAGTTCTCTTTGTAATAGACCGCCAAATCGTCATCGCACACGGCGCCGCCGCTTGAGGAAACTATTACCGGGTTGATTCTGGCGGTGTAGAGAGCGTCCCTATCCAGAACATCGTCGGCATAGAGCGGTTTGATCCCGGTCCGTTTCAGCTTGGCGCGTTTCTCGCCTGCCGCGGCATAATGGATGCCGGGGACCTCGCCGGAATAAATGGCATTTCCCCTCGCATGGGCAGCCGCCATCTCTCCGGAGACACCCCACACTGTTTGCCCGCCGTAGAATCGGTCCGAAGCGGAAAAAGGCGCATGGTAACATCTGGCCTGCCGGCTATCGATACTGGTCGTTGCGATCCAGGTGATCGCGGCATCGTGTTTTATGGCCGGCGAAGCGTCGAAAAGAAACGTGTTGTGCCTCAACTCAGCAATGGCCGCGCAATTTGCGAGGACATCGGTGTCAAGGCTTCCGGCCGCAAACATGAGATCGGCAGCAAACGACTCGTTTCTGAACAGGTCCCATGCCGCTATAAATTCCTCGGATGTTGGCGTCCCGCCATTGGTTCCACCGGTGAAAGTCGTCGCTACGGCGAGCCCTGTCGTTGCGGCTGTCGAAAACTGAGCAAACGTGAACGTATCGTTAAAGTCGCACCGGTACCGGCTCGAATTGTTTTCGAGAACGGTTTCGATAAAGGCCGGAAGCCCCATGTCATCAACATCGGTTGCGGCCAGGCCCACCGTATAGGTTTCGGTGGCGGCCGGGTCCGTTTCGCCGTTTTCGTCCAGATCGGTAAAGGTAATTTTGAACCGCTCGGTCGTCGCGTCAATGTCCGACACGACAACTTTTCGGTTGGTAGACGGGTCCCCATCGATGACCCAGATGGACAAAACGATTCCGGTCCCGGCTTCTACCGGTACAACCGGATAGGCATTGCCGTCCTTCACCAGCACGCCCTCATCATCCATGGTGATGGACGGGTACTCAGCAGTGCTGTCGACAACCCTAACGACATTGACATAATCGCAATCCCGCAAGGCGTCAGCAACGTGCCGAAGGCCCTCCATTTTGGCGCCGCCCACCTTTTTGGAAAACGGTTTCCCGAGGATTTCCTGCCAATCCGAATAAAGCACCTTCAGAACCGTGTTTGGCTGACCTCGCGGCGCCTCAACAACAGTTGCGCCAACGGACACGAGCCCGCCTCCAGTGGTTTCGGTCGCATCGATCGGCGCCAGAACGGTTATTTCGGCGGCATTCGTAATGGTATTCTTCATTATTCAGCCCCTCCATAGACAAGCCCGTAGGCCGCCTGTTTTGCTTTTAGGTGGTGTGTCGCCTCGATTCTGAACTCGCGGCCGTCCGGAACGATTACCGTCCAGGTATCCTCCATGTCGGTAACCTTGCTGGTCTGGCACGCGCCAAAAAACTCTTCTTTGCTCATGGGAACCATGGTTTCTGGGGTTACGGCAGGATCGGCAACGGGCTCCTCTACCGGTTCTTCCCATGCAGGCCCAATCTTGATCACGGGCCGCCGTTTCCGGATATGCTCAGCCAATGCCTCAACGTGCGATTGCGGGATTTCAAATGCTTTTGGTTCGAAAATCCCGCCCGGGATAAAGAAGCGAAACCCCCGTGCGGCGTAATGGAATCCACTCGCGGAGGGGTTTGTAACCAGGATTTTTATTTTTTCTTCGGGCATTGCAGCCTCCTAAAGCGGAATTAAGAAGGTAAGCAGGGGGCACCCTCCGCCCGAAAGGTGCCCCCTTATTGCCGGGAAAGGAGAGAAGACCGGCAATTGCCATTGGGGCTTATCAGCCCGTAGTGAATTCGAGTTCCATGAAGTAATTCCGGCCATCGAAGGGATGGATATCGCGGTATCCAAGGCCCCAGAGGGTGGAAGACTTTTGAAGATCTTTTTGAACAGGGTGGGTAAAGGGGATCGGGGGGATACAATCGCCGACCACGTACCCGGCCTCACCAACGGACGTACCGATACCGTAAGCAAGGGAGTGCATGGACGTTGCGGTCGGGTCCTCGTAGGCATCCCACATGCCGTACATGCGGCCGATGTAGTGCGGTTGGGCCTGTCGGACATAGCCGGGCGCCGGGGTAAAGAAAGGCGCGGGCAAGTATTTCACGATGCTGGCCGAATCGGAGTCAAAAACGACACCGGACAGACCAGCGATACCGGTGCGGTTCATTATTTCGGCGTCCATCTCAAGCAATGCCAGTCGAAGCGTTTCGTAATGCTGGCCTACGGTCAACCCTGAGGGGACATCGATATCCCACTGCTTCGTGCCCTGCGCATAAAACCGCATGTCGTTCAGGATCTTGCGGTCACGCTCAGCGGCCACGAAGTTCCGGATGCCGGTCATGGCCATACCTTCCATGTTCAGGTTGAATTCCCGCTTCATGGCCCAAAGCGCCTGGATGGAACTCCAGACATTTATTGCCATTTCGTGGGGGTAGACGACCTTGGAAAGCATGGTGTGATCGATCACCGGGATAAGCGTGGGGTCGGTCTCGATGTCGATATCGACACACACATGAACCTCGACACCATCGGCAGGGGCAGTTGAGAAGACGGGGGTTACGACACCGGTGGAGTAGGTGACGGATCCGGTAACGGTTACAAGGGTTGCGCCAACATAAAATGTGCCGTGCAGACTGCCCTCACCATCGTCTACGGCAACGAGGTCCCTGTCATGCAGAATTTTGACACGCTTCGGCTTGATTGGTTGGGCCTCACCGATGTCGGTGGCCGCGCTGAACTGGAAGTAGTTTGCGGTCGTACTATCCGCACCGCCCACCTCGGTACCGTCGCCGGTATCGGTCAGGTAGCGCTGGTCCATGGAAGAGTACTGACCATTAAAATCATAGCCGATTACGTCACCAGTGGTCAGATCCCCGAAAGTGGACCCTGCTGTGCGCTTTACTTTGAAAATCTCGGACTGGTTGAAGGTCCCGGGGATATGGGTAACCATGCGGGACGTGATACTTTGCAGAAGGACGGGAAGAACCAGGGCGACCATGCGGTCTCGCATCATGACACCCTCAGTGGTGCTTAAACCAGAGGACTCCAAGATGGCGGCGGCCAGACCCGGCATGTTATCCGGGGGGAGAAGAAGGTTTTCGATCGCCATGTGCGCTGACGCCAAGAGGTCGGGCGACGGGAATCTGCCATACGTGTTGCGGTAGATGCTAACGGCGTTGGCCGCGACACCCTGAATCGTAGCGGCGCCCTTACCGGCAGACTCGAATATGGTGTGTTTGGTCACCTTTTCCAGACGCTCACAGCAGGTCGCGCTTTCCGCGATCAGTCCGCCAGTGCTCTCGTCAATCATCGGCAGGATAACCGCCTCGGCCATCGCGGACGACCGCTCCTGAATTACCTTCATACTTTTTTGATACTGCTCTTTCATGAGAGGAATCTCCTGATTTGGGGTTAATCCCGCCGGGCACCTCTGCATTTTGAGGTATTCGTGTAACCGGCTATGTCAAAGAACGATCTCTTTTTCCGTAAAGATTTAAAGAAATCTTTACATGCAAGAAAAAAAGAAAAATTTATTTCTTTATCTATCTACACAAAAAAAAGCGTTTTGCAAGCAAAAATTGTGCCCATCGTATATTTTGTTAAAAATCTGGCTATGCAACGACAGATCCAACGTGGGACGAATCCGTCACGACCTCGGAGTTTTCAATAATTTCATCTATTATGCCCTGGCAAAACGCAATACGCGCCTCGCGTGCATACGCCTCGGAGTCAACACCATTTTGTATCTGCGTATGGTCAAGTTGATCAAGGTATGCCGCTATCCTGTTTGCCATACTTACGGCTGACATTGCCATTAGTAGAGGCTCCCTTTGACTGAACGTGAAATCATTTTGTGGGGCTTACCGGTGTAGGCACAGATGCAATGCCCCTGGACGATGCCCTTGGTGTCATCCCCTTGGGATCCATCCAGCACAACAGTACCAAGGGCGTAAGCTTTTATCCTGCCATCGGATGAGATATTCACGTTACCAGCGCTGTGAATCGTTACCATCCCGTTCGCCGCAATCTCAATTGCGGTACCGCTTGATTTCTGTGTGACCCTCACGGACGCATCCGCCGCCATTTCGAGGAGGCAACCATTTTCCTCAACTACGATGGCACCATCGTGATAACCGATAGCGGCCGGCATAGGCTCATCGGATGTCCGCTCAGGGACGTAGGCATCCCCAGCCCAGGACCCTGGTGGGAGGTTCGGTGTTCCTGACGGGCAATAATGGACGCTGCCCGTTATCCTTGGGCGCCTGCTGCTGCCATCATGCGGAAAATCAACCCACACGGTATCATCCACTCGGGCAGGGATAAAGTGCCCCTCGCCAGCCCTGCACCCTATCGGCAACCGGTATTCCGCCCAGGGGAGATCGCTATCCGGTACGCCATCGAATAGGGGGTGAACCCTGACCTTCACGCGCATCAAGTGTTCCGGATCCTCAACCGAAATTACGGTCCCGATATATTCCCCGGTATATTTTTTTTGCTGCTCGGACGGGATAATGAGGTCTTTTTTCATATCGGCAGTATCCCCTTCACGCGGGTCAAATATTTCTGCTCGGTGTAATAATGGGAGGCAGTCCCAACGATGATTTTTTCAGGAAGGCTTTCGTTCAATGGGGAGTCCATCCGGTCCTGGTTCCACTTGACGGCTATGGCAATGCCTGGCCTTACCGCCCCACTACCGTTCCCGACCCAATCCACATCAGGAATGTGTACGGCTGATAGGTTATCGAGTGCTGATGCCGAATCAAGAGCGCTCATTTGTGCCGGCGCTTCGGTCCCGTTTTTCGATTTGATCACCCCACCCGTCATGCTCCATCCGCAATAGGACCGAACCAGCTTGTCCTTTATGACCTCGCCGGTGTTCGGGCGGGAATAGGATATGATCCGGTTCGCCGCATAATTATTGTTATGCTCGTAGGTGATTGACGGGATGGATGCCATCATTGCGGAGATACGCTTCAGATAGGCTTTCCCTCTCTGGTAATAGAACTTCGCCCCGCACTCAATGGCGAGTTGCCGAAGCATGTTACTGCGCCTCTCCCCCGGGAGAATGTGATAGTCCGGGCCGACCGCGAACCGGTCCACCTCGCACTTAACGCCCGGCATTACCCTGTTTAAAATAGTGAGGGGGGATGAGTTGGTGAACATTTGCGCCGAAACGACAGGCGCTTTTAGTGCCCATACATCCGACTGCATGCAGTTCAGTTCGATCGCCCCCGATTTATCAGGCATGGTAATAATCGTGTATTTATCCACGACCTCACCGCTTAAAGACGGGTCATTCCAGTAATCGGCGAAGGTGATTTGGAGTTTGTTCCCGGGGGAGACACCCCAGTCATCCCGGATCACCGATTCCGGGTCCCGGATACAAAGGATCAGCTTTGGACCTGATAGGTCAAGTGTTTCGATCAGAGCCACGCTTCGGAGAAAGGAGAGATCGAATTCATGCCCGTTGCAGGTGACTTTTTGAAGGAAAAGACCCTCATGCTGGTTATAATCGGTCATTAAAAGCCCCCGATGGTGCCGCACTTAATGTCGAACCCGTACTGGATTCGCATCGGATCCACAATTTCAACGGCATCGCCAATTATGACCGGCGCCGACACATCGATTTTCCCGGTCACGGCGTAGAACCGGCCCGATTCATCGGTAATGCTGGCATCGTCAAGGATGCATGTCTTGCAGTTCTTGACCGTGGCTTTTAATTCGATGGGGTTTCCGGCGATCTCGTAGTGGATCTTGAACCGGTCTGATACAGGGGATTGGGAAACAAGCGAGAACCAGGCTATGGACATGCGATCGAGGGATGCTTTGTCCCTGGAGATAAAACCTATTTCGTAGGTGAGAGCCAAGGAAAGCATGCGGAGTCTCATATCCGTGTCATCAGCCCCGGCATAGCGCTTCACCCACTGGTTGAACGGACCATCAATATTATCGGCGTCACTGACAAGCCCTGGCTTTCTGTAATAATAGATCACTGGGAGTTTTGCGACATTCACCCTCGCAGGGGTCGCGCCGGCGGCCGATGTAACCGCCTTGGCATCACTGAGGTAGTTTTTTAGGAATGCGGCCACACCATCGCACTGATGCCGAAACACCTTCTGATTGCTGGCTCGGGCAATGAATTCCTGGAATTCTTTTGGGCCATTCGTGGCTGAGAAGCCGGTAAATGCGGATAGGATGTAGGTCCCAAACGCAATATCAACGGCAAAAAGCTCGCTCATCTCGTTCATTGGGCGTCCTTGAACTCCTCTTCGAGATCAATAAAGGGGAGCATGGAATAAACGACAGCCACCCCTGGATGTTTCGTTGCCGACACGGCACCGTCCACATAAAAGATTCTGCGAACCGTGCTGTCATCGGTCGAATCATACTCGTCATAAAGAAGGATGCTTCCCTTGGGCACGCTGGAGGCGCCGATCAGCATTTGAACCGGCTGACCCTCGAACCCGGTCCAGTGCTCGCCAGCCGTGTCCATGGATACCTGAAAATCAATCGGGAGTTCGTAGGCATAGACCGGAACTGGATCTGAATAATCAATCGTTTTTTCGCTTGCCTCCATTGATCCGACATTGTCAGGCTCATCCGTAAGTTGCTCTACGGAGGCTCGGTCGGCACGGAAAAGAACAGCCTTGATAGCGGTAGGCTCAGTGGATAGAAAGGCTATCAGATCATCGGCGAGAACCTGAAAGGTCGGTCTGAAATCTCTCTGAGTTGTCATTCAGATATGCCCCCGTTTAAATTACCTTCGATATATCTTTTTTAAAGCATACCTTTTTTTAAAGCAAACTTTTTTTCTTTAAAACTTTATTTCGGGAATAGATATTGCAGTGAGCTTGTTACATATTTTTTTCTGTCTTGCGTATTTTTTTCTTGACAATACGCATTTGGGCATATATATTGAAATCAACAATGGATGAAAACTTTAACCTTGGAGGTAAAAATGAAAATTTCGGAAAATGACAGAAAAAGAGCAAAGGCGATAGCAATACAAATTGAAGAAGCTCACAATCGAGGGGACATGGCGACACGAAACCAACTCATCCCCGACCTGAAACAAATCATAGGGTATTGGCCCGCTAACGACCGCCTGACAACAAAAGAATTTAGGGGAGAATCTATCCCGCCAATGCGCTATGTGACACCAAGCGGACATACTCATAAATTTTTTACGGCGCAAGAAAAATGGGCATGCTCGGAATGAATCGATACCGAGAAATAATGACCGCGAGGGAATTCTCGCAAAGTGCCGGTGAAACCAAACTTTCACCGGCATCAATAGAAATAGGCCGGAGTTACCTTGTCGCCGGGTTGTCCATCAAGGAGACGGCGAAAAAACATGCCGAAGCCCCAGAACAGGTGCGGCGGATCGTGGCGAGAATATGCCGCAAAACCCATTAACGTGGAGGATTGAGACCATGAATAACCATTTACCAATAAATGATATTCTAAAAATATGTACCGAGCATGCCGAGCTGATCAAATCGGAAATCAAGGCGCGTGAAACCGAGGCTATCCAGAGCAAGGGATGGCTGAGCTTTGACAAAATAACCGACATCTGTGGATATCGAGGAGGAAAACAATATTTCGCAATTGAGGGCGGGACCGCAACGGGGTTGATGGTTATAGACGATGACAATATTTTTGTGGTGCCTGCGATTTGTGACGGTGCCGTTTATTCGTCATATCCGGACGAAGGGAGCGGCGGCATAGCACATTTGTTGCTGCTAAAAAAGCGGGAAAACGGTCAGGCCGTGAATAGGTGGTCTGTTGTGTGGATGTCAGGCGGGTGGCTCCACAAGGAAGAGTTTGAGAAACTATCGCCCGCTGAAATTGGGGACGTACTTGTTGATGAAATATTGGATGGCAAAAACGTTATTATCCCAAAGCCGCAAGGGCGGGCATGACATTCCCCATGTCGGCGATAACGATTAAGGATAGAGTAATGAAAAAATCAATTTTTGAGCATGAGCTATCAAAGGCTCAAACGCTTTATGAATACGGTAAGGACGAAGAAAAAGAATTCTGGCGGGGATACATGCGTGGAGTCCGACGCCGCTACCACGGGGAGAATTTCGAAACCGAAGCGGACCATCAAAAATGGCTAAGCCTTGTCAATGACGATTACCATCATGAAGCCGGCCGTGGCTACCGAGCTGGCTTTTATGGCCCGGTCCGCTTGGTGACAAACCACCCCAAAGCCTCATACGGAATCCCCATATTTTGGGATAAGGATGGAGAGCCGATGGATTACGCAGAGGGGTTCACAGCTCTCCGGGATTGGTGGGGGATTGACAACATGGCCGAAGAGGCGTGGGTGTCGGTGCGGACGGCGGAAGGGTGGTGCGCCGGCCGGATGCCGGGTAGTAAAAATTTGCTAAGGCTATTTAACGTTATGAGCTACACGGACAAGCCCAGGGATAATTCGGAGACCTCCTCATAGGCTTTTGTTGCCATAACAACATAAATCTTTTTCTTGCAATCTTTAAATCTTTATTGCAGGGTATGGGTATGCTTTTATCCCTGCTCGTGGGGTTTGTTCATGAGACGTTCCTCCTATAGAATATGTCACTATTTATTTTAAGTTTCAGTATCCTGCTCATGGGAGACGTTCATGAGACTACTTTTTGCGGGCGGAACGGGCTTTTCGGTCGAACTTCAAGTATCCTGATCATGGGGGTCGTACATGAGACCGTCAAACCGATAACCCAACAGCCAACTCCGCCACTTCAGCCTCGGAAAGTTTATTTTGAGCCGCGAAATCAGCCATGGCCCTCTCCTTCGGAATCTTATCCCGATAAACGGCGACCAAAAGGGCTGTATTGAGAGCTGACTTGAGCTTCTCCTTCGAGAGGTCCGCCTCAAGCTGCTTTCTTTTCTTAACCTCAACCCTGGCAGTCTTTTTAAAAACCTCCAACTCGACCTCTTTCTGCCGCATAAATTCTTTCGTTTCAGCTTCCTTCATCTTTTTCTTAAGCCCCTTATGCGCCGCCTTGTATTTCCGGTACATCTCCTTGGCGACCTTGGAGGTCGGTGCCTCCATATTGGCGCTCGATCTGGCCGCGGTCTGCAATTCGTCTTTCGAAAGAAACCGGTTCGCGACCTTGACGTCATCACCATACCCGATCTGGTCAGCCGCCTTCTTCATCTCCCCGATAACGAGCTTTTGAACCGCAGGCCCCTGGAGTGTAGCCAAGACCTTCAGGACGTGCTTACAACAGGCACCGATAAGCCTGGGGTTCCTGATCTTCGGGTATGCGTTCTCAAGCGGCGCCACTGCAAACCCGCCGATAGTTGCAACATACCTATACCAAAACTGATGCCGGCCGCAATCACAATCGAAGGAGATTCGCCCCCCGAGAATTTTCTTGGCCGCTTCAGGGAAAGGAAGATTCCCGGTCAGGTGCTCGGTCCACTCGTCCAGCCTGATTTTTACCTGGTGGCTATCCTTTTTGCTTTCGGGACCGGACGATGTGGAGAAATGCAGTAGTACGCCGTCCCGGGAATTGAAAACCCGGTAAAATGTTGCACGCTTGATATGATCCCGGCTTCGCTTGAGATCGGACGATAGGGAAGCGGCCATGAGCTGTGCGGCAGGCACCCCCTTCTTGGTTGATTTATATCTCTTCCTGGCGGACCGGGCTTTCCGGTCAAACTCCCGCAAATCGTCAGCCGTGAACGGGGTTCCATCCTTCTTGACACCGAAAATTAAATCGAGAGTGGCGCCGGAAGAGAGGTATTTCCGGAACTGACCGGGCGTAAGGGTACCGACAGCGGCCCGGCGCTTTTCGAGCTGCTCCTTCCTCGCCGCGTTGAACAGCTTTTCGGCCGCCCGCGCCTGCTCTTTGGATTCGATTTGTTTCATCACTGTCACAGTGCGCCCGTTTTCAGGAGTTCCAAAAGCGTAGGCGCGACGGTTGGGCCAACCACATCAATGAGTGCTTTTAGGGATTCCATCTGTGAAGACTGTGATTTTAAGGCCACTTTTACGCCGCTTGGGTCTGTAACCTCAAAGCCTTTTATATTCTGATCAAAAAGCCGGACATATTCGAGAGATACCTTGTGAACGACCGCATCTTTATCCGTCCACTCATGCACAGCCGATACCCTGCAGCACCCATAACAGCAGGATAACCAGATTGCCAAAAAACAGATTGCCGTTTTCATGACTTCACCCCTGAGTTGCTATAACCATGCCCGTCATAGCATGGCCCAAATCTAAAGCGACTTGGCATCTCGTTGTGCCTACGAATATCAATGGAAAGTTCCATGGCTTCAACCATTCTTTTCCTGGACTCTTCTATCCATCTCACATTATCATCGGGGCACGAAGGCCTTTTTGTTTCCATCAGCTTGGTTCTCCAAACGCACAAAAAGCTCACGATTCTTTTCGATCTGCCTCATAGCCTGAGCGCACGCCGACACGCAATCAACCCCAGTATCGGCGATGATTTGAGCCGCGATACGGTTCACCAAGGATTCGTATTCGCTTTTCGATCGCATCTCGTCGGCAGAGTCTTTGATTTCTTGGCCGCAACACTGGCAGATAGGCTTTCCCATGGCGCCCCCCTATGGAACTATTGGATACCGAGGTGGCGGGGGGAGTTGCATCGAAAAGCTCTTAGGCTCTTTAAGCGCCGAATAAGAAACATATGCAGCACACGCGCTCACAACCATCGAGACGACACTTATCAATAACGCGATTCTATTAAGTATTTTCATATTCCCCCTTTACATTTTTATCCCACAATCCTTCAGCGCCCGGCGCACCCAGCCGAGAAGGTTGACCTTCTGCGACGGGTTTTTGGCGCATATTTTAGTGTACCGGTCGATTCTGACCAATGCCAGTTTCCAAAAGAATGCTTCTTCCTTCCAAGTGCTCGCCATCGAATTCAATGCTAAAACAGACTGTGAACCAATAGCCCCATCGACCGGAGATATCCCGGCCGCTGCTTGCGCCATCCGGCACCCAGCGCCAAGGCCATTATTCGCGCAAATATCAAGCAGGATATCCGCAACAGCCTGAGAGAAAAGATCATCCCCCGAAAACCGGTCCCAGAAGTCGCGCCGGTAAAGGAACCTCGCCCGATGCTCATTTAAACCCTTGATATCCTCATCCGGATATTGCCGCTTGCTGATCCCGTATTTTGTTTCCCCGCCGCGGTCCGACTTCCGGTTGTTATACCCTCCGTTCAGAGTCGCCCCGACCTCATCCTCCATGAGCGCTTTGAACGCTTTTTCGAAATCAGCCATTATTTACCACCATCCACGACGATAGACGCCATAACCTCATCGGTCTCACAAATAGTACCGCTTTCAATACGGGCCTTTTTCAGTTCACTCAAAAGAGTTTGCGCCTTTGGGTTAAGCAATGCGAACCCAACGTTATGGTTTGTTCCGCCGATACGCCAATTAATCCTGGCGTATTGGAGCCCGAAGCATTCCATCAAAAGAAAGGCTAAAAACTTTTTCATGGTCGTAATAGGCATATCTTTCTCCTTTATCCCGCTACCGCAAATCGCAACGGCAACTCCAATTGAGCCGTCGCGGCCTTGATCCTCGGGATTGCAAAATCATCAAGATACGTTTTGCTCAATTCGGAGGCAACGAACTGCCGGCCGAGATAATTGGCCACTATCGCGGTCACACCGGATCCAAGAAATGGTTCCAAGACCACGCCTCCTTCCGGGCACCCGGCAAGGATACACGGTTCAATCAGTTTTGGCGGGAATGTCGCAAAATGTGCGCCCGAAAAGGGCTTTGTCGCAACGGTCCAAACCGATCGCTTATTCCTGTACCCCGTTTTCGAATATCCGGCGTGCCGCTTGTCCCACTTTTTGGATTCAATCAGCGCTGTCCGGTTCGGTAGGGAAACGCATTTCGAAAGATCTTTCGCTATGGTTTGGTTCCCGGGCCCGCCGTCTGCGAACTTGTGAACCGCACTTCGCCCCCTGCCCCGCCGAGGCAATGTGTCAGAGCCGGCAGGCTCAAGAATGGCCCTATAGTCGTAATAGTAGCGTTTCGATTTCGTGAGGAGGAAAAGGTATTCGTGCGATTTTGTAGGCCGATCCTTAACGCTTTCTGGCATCGGGTTCGCTTTTTCCCAAATAATATCTGACCGCAAATACCAACCGTCGTCTTGCAGGGAGAAAGCGACTCGCCACGGGATACCGCACATGTCTTTGGGTTTTAGGCCAATATCGCATGCCTTCATTCCACGGTTATTGCCGACATTGATATGCTTTGAGTCGGGAACCTGATAGCCCCTGTTTGCCGCAAAACTATCTCCTAAATTAAGCCAAAGATTACCGTCATCCCGCAACACCCGGCGCACATCCCTAAAGATCTCGGTGATGTGCTCGACAAATAGCTGTATCGTGGGCTCAAGGCCAAGTGAACCTCTCCATGCTCCGCACTCCTGGCAGAAAGATCCGCTATCCCCTGCCCCTGCCCCTGCCCCTGCCCCTGCCTGATCAAGTGCGGGGTGAAGGTTCCCCCCAGTACCGGACACGCCGCGATTCCCACGCCGCCCATGGGGTAACACGCCACCCCACTCATGGTCGCAATCCGGATCTCCGCCCCAAACACATGGCGGCGTCTTGTAGTCTCGCAACCCCCAATAAGGCGGCGAGGTGACACAACAATGCACGGACTTATCCGGGAGCGATCGCAACACATCAAGAGCGTGACCATGGTAAACGGCGCCAACCCCGTCCCGTTGCCATTCGAGGGACACGCCGGTCATAACCTCACCCCCTGCAAAAAAGACAGCGACCAACCAAGCACATTCGCATCCCCATATTGCCCGCCACACTCCAACAGCGTGCCATTCTGCTCGTCATACAGCGTAACCTTGCCGACAGAACCGGCGCCACCCATTGGCCATGCGGGCCATACGCCATATTCCGCGATCATTTTTTCAAGGCATTTATCATACTCGGCAATGGTCATAAACCCAGACCCGAGATATCCGGTAGGCGCCCCATCGATGTCGTATTGATGCAGGCATTCGGGGCAAAACTGCACACTCTCCCCCCGGCAAAGAAGCGTTAAACATCCACAGCACACGACTCTTTTCATATCCCCACCTTCGCTTCGTAATCGGTCCAGTATTTAATCCGTTGCCGCACCCAGGTTACGGGCGGGAACCAAAATGTGTCGCCGGCAGGAAGCTGGTCCCTGAGATTATCGAGGCCGGTAACGACCATGACGACCCACTTAAGCTCTTCCGTACCGTATATGCGGTAGGCCGCAAGCTCGGGCCTGAGCATTTCGTCAGGCTCAATTTCGTATTCGGTCCATCCGGACGTCTGCGCTTCGGCGCCCTTGCGGATATCCCGGTAAAGCTCTCCACGAAACAGGACATCAGTGACATTGTACGGGCTTAATCTTGGCAGGGTCATTCCGCCACCTCGACGGACATCAGGTAATTGACGAGTCGTTTTGCCGGGATGGAAATATCCTCAAGCCCCCCGTTGTTTTCGAGGATCAGGTCATAATCAAACCGGGTTACGCTTCTATCGGCAGGATTGTCGGGGATATGGATTCCATCTCGTTTAAAAAGAACGGTCCGGCACCTATCCCCGTAATGGTTTTTGAATTTTCTTAGCTCGGCGGGTTCTCGAACATCCACGAAAATGATGTGTTGTTGATATGCCAACAATAAGTGGTCTATACGCTCATTGGTTTCGTTAAACGGGCCATTGTTGAACTTAATCCAGGCTGACTTGAATTCATTCCATAGAGCCCGCTTCTCATCGGTCTTTGGTTCTTTCGGGATTCCAATGGATTCACAAATGGATTTCACAGTATCGACGGTGGAAATGTGGCTGACAAGCACATCGTCCGGGCGGACAATCTGTTGAACAGTTTCGGAAAGCGTATTTTTACCGGTCCCCCCGACACCGTTCAGAAAAACGATTCTTATCATGGGCGTTAACTCTCCTTGGCTTTAAATAAAATATTATTTTAATATTTATTTCTTTAAATCTTTATTTGGTTTTAAAAAGAAATGCAACCTATTTTGATAAGCGGTCCGCTTTTTCACGCACGGTCCGGCGAAGAGCGTTCACGAACGCATCCACCGGATTTTCTATGGTCTTAACCGGCAACCAAAGATTCAGCATCTCCTCTATATACCGGTCTGATACCGGCTCAATCATCGCGCCGACTACGCATAGCAGCACGGCACGATGCCCCGTGCTGATCGCGTCCCAGTTGATGGAGTAGGTGACGCGCCCTTTCTCATCCATGCCCTTCTCAACCTTCTGCCCCTCGCCGCCGAGCCTCAAAAGGAACTGCTGGTATTCCTGAGCTATGACGATCTGCCCCATTTCAAGGAGACCGAAGTACCAATCCAGGGCGACATAGAAGTTTGACCGGCCGGTTTCACCCGTCATGTCCATCGCCTCCAGGTTGAACGCACTGGCATGGATGGAGATATATTCCGTTCTTTCTTCAACGATGCAGGCGTAGCCATCGGCTTTCTTCTGCTTGATCTCATCGATAAGGGCTGTTTTCCAAGAACCGAACGCGCCCTTGATTGGCAGGATATGCGTGATGACGAGAGCCTCACCGTCGAACACCGCATAGGCTTTGTATTTTTGCAGCCCCATTAACGACACTGACATGATTTTTAGTGGAAACGATGGTTTCGTCATTCTTCAGAGTCCCCCTCCAATATTTTTTTCGCCCAACTGAGCATTTCATCCTGTTTCGAATCCACACTATCCTCGACCGGGATGTAATCGACCAAATAGAAGAAGGCGTGCGTGTCAATTAAATCCGGGCTTTTTATCCCGTCCCCCCGCATCTTGTCCTTCGGCCACATCGCGTAGCGCCCGCGGTCATCCATATCGAATGGAAGCTTTGCCCCCTGGTCAAGGACCTTTGCCCCAGGCGCTATTCTGATTCGCTCATCAAAAACAGCTTCCCGGAGTTTCACCTGAGCGAATGCCCGCTGGTTCTTATATCGCTTCTGGTCCGATTTCATATGACACGGAAGCCCCCAATGGATATGCTCGACATTTACCCCGAGTTCTTCCAGTTCAAGAATTACCGTTCTGCCCGCGCCATCCGCGTCAATCGCTATGGTTATTGACGATGGCATGTCTTGAATCCGCTGGTATATTTTCCGTGCGAACTGCTTCTCGTTCAGGTCAAGGGTCTCATCGCATTCGACAACCTCGACCTTCCGCGTGTCGCCATGCCCGGACACCCGCCCGAGAGTGAAGACGCTTGAATCCCGGAACATCCCTTCAGCCACATCCACTGTCATCACCCACCCCCAGGGCTCATCATGGGTGATTATGACCCTCTGGCAGATTTCCAGCCACCGGCGAGGTATCAAGTATCCGGATAGGTTATCCGGCAGGCACCCAAGGACCTTGATCTGGTATTCCGGGGAGTGGTGCCCGCCGTATTCGATCATTTTTTCACGGATAAAATCTTTCGTTACGATCGGGGAAAGTTCGGCGTTGAGATTGAATGTCGTGTAAATGTCCCGCAACCGCCCAAAAGCATCCGCGAAGTGCCCGGTTGGGCGTGTCGGTTGAGAAACCATGACAAACCGGTTCCCGCCACCCTGCGTTAAGGCGCCCCTCAATACGCCAAGAACGGCATCCGGTACGCCTGATGCCTCATCAACGATGACGATATAATTTTCGTTGTGCTGGCCCGCGACATTTTCAGGGGACCCTTTACTTGCCGTTTTGGGCAGAACATACCAGGAGTCCTTCTTGATCCGCATGTAATAGCGCTTGGTCTCCTTGATAAACCAGCCGCACATCCACGGGTAGGCCGCGTCCATATCGTCCGTCACCTCATCCAGATATTTCCAGATGCCTGACCGGGCTTGCTCAATATTCGTTGCGGTAAGAAGTGCGTTCGATGCGATGTAAACACGAAGGTGCCAGTCTATGAGCCAAGATAAAATCCACGATTTCCCGGTTCCATGGCCTGACGCTACAGCCACACGGCTTCCCCTTTTCTCTATTGCCGTTGCGACGTCCAATTGTTGCCATGTCAGCTTCCGCCGCGAATGATCCACAATGTAGCCGACAAGGTTATCCTGATACCTGGCGCAAAACTCCAAATATCTACTATCATCCAGCAGGTTTTTCTTTCCCGCCCGCTTTCTATTCAGAATCGGCATCGTCGTCTACTTCTTTTTGCTTTTCGAATGAATCAATATCCTTCAGCTCTTCTTTCAGCTCATTGACCTCGCGGGTCCTAACCTCCACGAACTCGATTCGTTGGTTTTCGACCTCTGCAAGGAGTGCCATCCGCTTCTCCATGATCTTTTCATTCGTCACCAGCTCCCCACCATCCTCCGGCACGTCTTCTCCAATACCTTTCGCCAACATGATCTTAATCACGTCCGGAAGCTGGACGCCCAGCATCGTGAATTCTACGGCTGATTCTGCGACGTCAATTTTTCCGGTCTTCAGCCGGTTAAAAATGTCGTTGATGACTGTCAGGTTTTCAAGGCCTTGAATGGTAGGCGCCATATCTTTAAGCGTTTCATGGAGGATCTTGAAAAACTGTGCTGCGGTAGAACACGAATAAGGGGAGTTCAGCGGTTGCCATGCCTTAATAGCGTCTGCCGCACTTGTGGCACCATCAATAATCTTCCAGTAAATTCCCCGGATCTCGTCATAGATCTTTCGGACCTTCAAAGCGGCCTGATCGTCGGAGAGTGTTTTTTCAACAATCTCATTTGCTCGACGCCCCAGCATGGCTTTTTCGCTTTTCCATCCGCCCATTTTTTTTCTGAGTTGAGTCGCCTTTTCATTGAGGCCTTTATACCTGGCATACTCAGCGACGGTATGCCATGGGCCGATCATGAATTCCCGCCGCATCCCCACCCAGTCGTATTTGCAGTTCCCGATGATCATTGATTCGGGATGGCATTCTTTTTCGTTCGCCTGAACAACCGGAATGCCTTCAGCCTTTAAGCTCTCCACCACAGCCTTGGCCGATATTTTCTTTTTGGGTTTCGGTTTCGCCATTTCTGGTTTCGGTTTCGCCTGCTTTGCTTTTTGGGGTGACGGGGCTTTCGCCACAGCCTTCTTTTTCGGCCTCGCCTTCGATCTGACCGGCTTCCTCTTTTTACCCTTGCGGCCTCGGTTTTTTATTTCTCGTAATTTCAGACTGAAACCGGATGCAGATATGAGGCTACCGGTTTCAGCCGACCGCTGTTTGCAATACTCTGGCTGAGTAATTTTTGATCCAGAAGCCTTTAATTTCAGGAATTCCAGACACTCTTTCTCGTAATCCGGCACCTCACACCTCGATTGTGTCAAAAAATTTTGCAGCATCAAAGCCTATAGTCTCGTCATATTCCTGATCGGGATCAAGATATTTTACGAACTCATTGGCAAGACCCCATAAGGATTCAAACGCTTGATATTTCTTGGAACCCGGCTTTATATTCGACATGACGTCCATCAGAATCCCTATGATAAACGATACCGCATCCATGTCGCTGAACTTATCTCCGAGCCCCTTCTCCTTGAGGATTTCTATGACTGCGGCCGATTTCCTCATTATCTTTCGATTCGTTCCGGCATTGTCGGTTCCGCCCGTGTCAAGAATTAGAATCGAATAAGCATTGGAGCATGCCACTTTCGTGAGGGAATAGAGCGCTACGAACTCATCGCTACCGCTATTTCCCTTGTAGTTTTGCTCCCAAAACATCTCGATGAACCCATCGAAAAGAGAAACCGCCAAGGCCTGGCGCCTTAAAGCCTTACTTGCCATTGAACACCACCCCGTATTTTTCTGTTATTTCGGCCGCCCGTGCGCCGATGTAGTCCTGGTTTAGTTTTTTTGTCTTACCCATCAGGTAGGCCTCAATAACGACAATGGCGACAATGGCCGTTTTGCAAATGCAAACGAAATGACCATGCCGCTTCATCGCGGCCAAATACCGGCGTTGCTCATCAAAAGCCTCTCCGGTATCGGTTTTCAGCTCAACAAACAGGCCGTTAAACCCGCCGACAGGTACGGGCAGTCTGATATCCGGCCTGCCCTTCTTGAGGCACCCAGCCTTTCGCATCTTCATCCGGAGACCAATCGGGATGTAGGTTCCGGCCAGATCCCCGTCAAGCCATTCGAGATCCGGGTAGGTTTCGATCTCACGGCTTGCCCATGTGAAGACGTCACATTGGTGATGGTACTCGTCTATCGGGTAGCAATCCGCCGGAACCGGATATTCACGATTCAGCCATGACCAAACCGCGTCAAGCTCGGTTTCGCCCATACCCTTTCGGCTTTTTTTAAAAACCCGTTTTATCTCGGCATTTATCCGTCCCGGTCGCATCTTGTTGGAGAACTCAACCCGCTTGATGTACTCGGCAATTTTCTGCTTCAGCGTTTTCTCTCGCATCATCTCCCCCCATATGTCGGGACATATATTGGCCCATGCCATTCATTGTCTTTTTCCGCACGCGCTCTTCTGGCGAGCTTCTTTTCGACGGCAGCCGTATTTGCAAGCGAGTAAACGTGCTGGATATGAGCCCACGCCTTTTCAAGCTCCGGGAGCGTCATGTCGGCTCTCGGCTTTGCGAACTCGCGCATGATCCGGGAATTGATCGAGTGCGGTTTCATCCCGTTGACGAACGAGAAGCGGCGAACATGCTTGTCGATCTTTTCCCGAAGATCTTTTTCAAGTTCCGACTGAGTTTTTATGTATGTCACCGGAATCGACGGGAGCGGCGTCACCTTCGAGTCAATCCTGAGTTCCCTCGCGCCCTGGATCTCACTGCCAATCGGGGTGATGCCAAATCTGTTCTGAGGCCCACCAAACAGGCCCATTTGCCCGTTTCCCGGCTTTTTCTTTTTTTCGAAAGGGTCGTCATCCCCACCGGTACTTTTGATAAATGGTTTTTGCTCCGACTGTATCTGTTTCACAACCTGCCGGAATAAAACGTCATCCGGCGCGAAAACAAACGCTTTTTGCGACTCATATGGACCGGCCAAACGGTCAACGCGGACCGCCCTTGCGACCATTTGTTCGATCCATGGGGCACTTCGAATGTGTGTCAGAGCTGCTATATGAGTGACTTCCGGGACGTCCAAACCTTCGTAAGCCATCGCTATTGTTACTAAAACATCAATTTGACCCCGTTTATACCGCAAGATTGCGGCTTGTGCCGCTTCGGTCTCATGGCTTGTTGCTATTTCAACATTGAGTCCTAAAGCGTTTAAATCTTTCGTGTATTTCTTCGCGCTTTCGATACCGGCCGCAACCACCAAAAGTTTAGACCGGGGATTTCGTGTCCGCCAGTCCAGCCAATGGGACACACAGTTCTTCAGCAGATCGTCAGCGAATTCGGTTGACAGAGCGGTAAAAACGGCCGCACCGGCATTTTTCTTGTTTGCACCGGCAAGACTGCTGACGAACTGTTCATTTCCCAAATCATCACGCCACGTTGCGGACGCATCTGAAAGATGGAAATGAATCGGCAAAATTGCACGTTCGGATAGCGCGTCGGCCCGGGTATAAATTATGCGCTGAATGCCCGGTGCATGGTAGTCGAGCCGGTATCCCGCGCGGGTTTCCTGGTAGGGTACGAACGCAATTTGCTTTTTATTTCCCCGTGCCATCGTGCCGGACATCAGCATTTGGTATTTGGCGCGTTCCATCAGCGGGGAAAGCGCTTTATGCCACTCCCCGTCCAACTCGACATGGTGCGGCTCATCGAGAATAATCGCATACCGGTTCCGCTCAAATTCCCGGATCATGTTGTGCCCGCCGGCCGCTACTGCCTGGTAGGTCGTGACAAACCCTTTCGTCCCCCTGCACGGATCTTGTTCGTTTGAGGCGCTTCGGATCGAAAGCCGGTGCCGAAACATTTCCCGGAAAAAGGGATCTTCAAAAGACCGTTCCCCCTGGCTTCTGAGCGCATCCCGCGGGACTACCCAGCACACCCGATCAACTTTTTGCCGGATGATCAGCTCAGACGCCACAATTATGGGGAGAGTGCTTTTCCCTCCCCCCGGGGTGACTTCGGCAATGATTTTTTTGTCATCGATCTCGCCGGTCGCCATATTGTGGGAAATTCTCTCACAATCGACTTGGTGTTTTCGCTTAGAAGGGGATGTCATCGTCATAGCCCCCGTAATTTCCGTTTCCGCTACCCTGCTGTTGTTGCTGCTGCTGTGGAGGTCCTGACGATTGCCCTCCGCCGCCATTGTTGTCTGACTTACTGGAAAGCATCTGCATCTGATCGGCGATTATTTCTGTGACATAATGGGTCGAGCCGTCCTTCTCCCAGGACCGGGTTCTGAGCTTCCCCTCGATGTAAATCTTTGTCCCCTTCACGAGATATTTCCCGCATATTTCAGCGAGTTTTTTGAATGTTGAGATCCGGTGCCATTCAGTCCGTTCCTGCTTTTCCCCCGTAGTTTTGTCCTTCCACGTCTCGGATGTAGCGATGCTGAAATTACAAACCGCATCGCCGTTGTCGAAATATTTCATTTCGGGATCTTTCCCGATGTTTCCGATGAGAATTACACGGTTCACGCCTGCCATTTTCTATCTCCTTTTCGATTTTTTTAAAGTTTGCACCCGCTACACTCTCCGCTTTTGGCCTCTGCGATAAGCGAGGCGTTAAATTTTGAACGATCTGCCTTGTGCAGCTACGTTGGCAAGGGCGGTGGGTGAGATCGTTCGATATTCAGCCTTAGACGCATTTTTCAAGTTTTAAACCTTTCTTTTTATCTTTTTAACATTAAAACTTTATTAATTCAAATCTTTATTTGAGTTTACGGCAAAATTTCCGGTCGTTATTCGGCATTCAATGGCCTGCGGAAGCGGTCTCGTAGCCATATCGGCAAGTGCTTTTAAGCCAGCATGATCCAGCATCGCATTGCCGGTGACACGGGTGAAGGACCTGTATGCGTCGCAAAATTCTTTGACCCACCACTTCAGCTCGGATTCGATGACCCTGCTGGCCCATGCACGGTATGGCCATCGGTTGGTCATGAGGTCTTTTGTGATGGGATCTTGCATGTCAGGGGTTCTGGTTGCCCCGTTGTACCGCAAGTGGGTGAGGATGTTGTTGGCCTCGACAAGGGCACGGTCTTCAAGAGAGGCCATTGCCGTTCCTCGGATAGATTCGACTAAATCGGCCGGTTGTGGCCAGAACCTTGATGTCGCTATTGCCGTTTCGATTGCGGATTGAACCGCATGCATCGGGTATGGTTCCAGCACTTTGAAATATGCCGCGATAGCGTAGGATGACAAGGTTTTGTCTTTTGTCTCTGCCATCACAGACAATGCCTGTGAAAAATGTTTGTAATCAGCCTTCGTCATCACTATCCCTCCCAAACAAGATTATTTTTGCCTCGGCCGCGGCCGCCATATTGTGCTCCATGCGTTGTGTAGCCCTGTTCCTGACCGCGCACTTGCGGTTTCGGTATTGCCCATTCACGATCTTGCCGAAGTTTTTCGGACCCACTATCCAGCCGAGACTTGCCTGGAATTCGTTGACTCGGCCCATCAGGAAGTCCGAAGTCGCTACCTCCTCGGTGATAAAATTCCGCCACCATTCGACGGATTGACGCTCCTCGCATTCCCGCCACCGGGATCGGAGATTTTTTTTATTCGTCTCATTCCAGAGTTTGACGCGATTAAGCTCAGGGCAGACTTCGTGATAGGCGTCGATGATTTCCTGATGGGGGCAATTATCGATTTGGGCTTTGGATTTTTCCGACTCGCACTCGTCATCCGAAACTTTCGGTGACGAATACATGTCGTTAGACATGTATTTTCTTTTATCTGTATCTGTATCTGTATCTGTATCTGTATCTGTATCTGTATCTGTATCTATAACGTGACAATTCTGTTTCAACGGCGTTTCTGAAACGTTTCCTGTTTTTTTATCCTTATTTTCTCGGAACTTACGAACACGGGCAGTTGACGAATCACTGTCAAATTGACGCTTTCCCCAATTTGTTATTGATACAGTTTTCTTGCAAATCGAGTCGTTTTTCCTGCATTTTGGGGTTTCACGGAAGGTTACAATTCCGATGCTAAAAAGTTTCTGTAACGCCGATGAAACGTTTCTTCTTAGTTTCCATTCAAGCTCGGTTTCGTCCATGCCTGTATCCCCATCTGAACCATTCTCACAGGCAAGGCAAAGCAGCTCAACCCATGTCCTAAAATCTTGATCCGACAGAGTTCCTATTTTTGGATCCTCTATCATTTCTGAATACATCCGGAACCACGGCATCCCCTTCATGGGCGCCTCCAATATTTAAATTGTTATGCCGCCAAACGTTTCTGTAAGAATTCCCGGCTCAACCAATCCATGCCGGCCGGGGTGACGAATGTCTGTGAAAATGTCTTTGCACATTCGTCACCCAGGATTTCAACCATCCTCGTTTTTGCCTTGACGACAAAATACCCGCGGTTGATATAGGTCTGGTTCGGAATGTTCTTTTTATCGAGGTAATATAGGACTTTGGCTTTTCTTAAAGCTCGGAGGAAGCTGTTTGGCGGTTGGCCCAGGGCTTTTGCTGAGGCGCGTAGGGTGAGAAGCCCGTCCGATTCAACCATGGTCTGGTAGGCAATCATCTTTGGCCGGTTCTTTTCGATTGTAGACTCTGCTTCTATGCGTTTCTTCTCGGAGTCAAGGCACATCTGGAGTAGCTCTATCCGGCTCGGCTCTTTGATCTGGTACGACCCTTTCTTTCGGATTGACGGAATAACCTCCTCAAAAACCCATGCCTCAAATTTAACAGACGATTCGAGTTGTGATCCTGCGATGAGTCGGTATAAATCTGGTTCGCTGATTATCCTGGCGTTTTGGGTTCTTCCAAGGATATCAACGATGGGGTGGTGTTTCACCACCCCACGACAATGCTGTTTTATCGCATTGTTACTGTCTTTATACCCAAGAATTTCAGCAGAATCTTTAGCCACGAACCACGGGTTACCATTTTCGTCATTGATAACCCTGATTGGTTTTGATCCAAATTTAAACGGGATTATTTCGTTCATTTTTCATCATCCTTCCCCTGTGGTGCCTGACGATGCTACCGGAAACACCAAGGTCAATTGCGATTTGACTGCAAGGCAAATCGGGGTTCTTTTTCAACGCGCGAAGCACCGCTGTTTTTTTCGGGGTGATCCGCTCTCTTTTTCCCCTCGGAATGGTGGGAATTCCGTGACGCTGCATGAAATGGTAAACCGATTTATGGTTGATGACGAGACGATCCGCCACGCCATAGGCGCCGTTAAGCCGATCATATAAATCTTCGATCATGGCCTTGCCGGATTTATACCTGGTGCCGTGCTCGATGTTGTGGCGTTCGGCGAGGAATTCGTAGTCTATCGTCATGGTTTTAATACCCTCATAACTATACCGGCCGAATAACCGATGAGGAGAACCAAAATAAAAAACGTTGTCGCTGAGAAAAAAGGACTTTGCTGGTATCCATCCTTCAAACTCTTAACCGCTATAACCGACGAGCAAATAACCCAAAGCAATAATTGAAGACACCTCATGAAAGCCTCCCTATTTTTTAGAATTCAAATGCCAATCCATTAAAATCGTCCATGCAGTTGCCGCCTGGAGTGGCACTTGACCGTTGCCGAGTGCTTTGATACGCGAGCCTTTATTGCCGTGTACCCAATCGGAAACCCCATGTACCATTCCGCGAATCCCGGCGTCAGGTGGTGACCAGTTGTGTGCTTGAGTGTATCCCGCAACGGCCTGGATCGCTTCTGCGTCTGACAGTTGTAACCATCCAAGCTGTACGGCGATTTGTAGTCTGTCGCGCAGAGTGTCGACAGGGTCGTTATTGCCGTCCTGAGATTCATACAACCGGTCCGCTTGTCGCTTATTCCGGGACCGCCCGATCCGTCCGATTTTGTTAATGTCGGCAACATCTTCAGTGCTGTTTTTATACCCACCTGCACTTTCTTGCCTTCCGGAGTCTGTCCGGTTATCGATGTCCCCGGTGGGACTGTTCGGTCGCCCGATATTTCCGATGACAGAAGAGTGGGCATCCTTTTCATCGCGGTTGCCAAACCATCCCCACTGTTCAAGCTTGCGCCTTTCTTGTTCCAGTTGCCGCATACCGTTGGCGTTGGCAGCAAGGCACCACCATCTATTCCTTTGATGACCCGCGCCGACATGAGAGGCCGCAAGGGTTCCATCATGGGGTGTATATCCTCTTTTCCAGAATTCGTTATGGATGACATCCCGTCCTTTTGTTTTGATATTTGGGGAATTTTCGAGGAAAACGAGTCCGGGCTGAACAATGTCAACTGCTCGCCAGACCTCCGAAATGAGGCCACTTCGCTTTCCTGAGAGCCCACACCCTGGCCCAGCAACGCTAATATCTTGGCAAGGGAAGCCCGCTGAGATCTGATCCACCCTTCCCGCCCATGGGGATGGATCAAACAGCTTGACGTCTCCTTCCCACACGTGCAATCCAGGAAACCATCCGTCCGTAACCCGCTCTCTGAGCACGGCGCAGCAATATCCGTCAATTTCGACGGCGCACACTGGTTCGTGCCCCAAAATGAGGTCTGCAAGAATACCCCCTCCCGCACCTGCGAATAGGTGCATCGTTTTCATAACGGTTTCGAAAACCAGCAGAGAGCACGATGGTTAAAATCCGTGCCACCAGGTTTCTTCCAGAATTTAAATGACCGCTTACCAGAGCGATCAACCTCCGATGTCGTTATGTTCGTAAGGACGATCCCCCCATCATGCCGCTCCGTGGATTTGCCGTCCTTGTCGATTCGGCACGCGATATAGACCATGCGGAAATCAGCGATTGGCGTACCGTTTTCGTAGCCACAAAACAGTTCACACCCAATTTTTGAGATCATGACATCGTGAGACGTTTTCCATTCACCCCAAAGCGTAGACACGATATCGCCATGCTTAAAGATGGCGTTTCCCTTGATGAACTTAAAAGCCTCTTTTTCGAGTAATTTGTGTAATTCCATCAGTGCCACTCCTCATCGTCATCACGCTCAAATGGGCCGAAACTTTGAAAATGGCCTATTTGTAGAGATTGTTGATCGGAAGGGAGTATCCACGGCTCAATAGGCACATAATCAATAATTGGGATAACGGCGAGAACCGTTTTTTCGTCAGTCGGCGCGATTGAGTAGATCGCGCCGTGCCCGAAAAGTTTCGAAAAAGCTTGCTTACCGTTCACAGCGGGAACATCGACCCTCAGCATGCTAACCCCGGCGACGGGTTGCTCCGAGCATAGGCCGGCTATTTTTTGATGCCCGAATAGGTCTATTATCGCCCAGCCGGTAAAGCCTTTAATCTCTTCCATGTGATAAATCTCCTTTCAGTTTGTTATTTCGGACTTGGTGCCGTAGAATCACCTGCTTATAGTGGACATTTTTGTTTTGTATGCTGCTGGCCTTGACCACGTTCGTTGCAGATTCAACCATTCTTTTGGGAAAAAACTCTTTCTCAAATCGGGACCGCGATAAAGCATTGCCATTGGCAAGAAGCCAAGCCTGTATACAGCCATAAGACGCTTTTCGGCTTGCGGGACAGTTTCCCCATTAAAACCTATGAGCACATAGGCCCTCTTTTTTTCTCGGCTAAAATCGGACATTAAGTCGGCAGCACGCTCAAGCTCTACCAATGCGCCATGGTAGTCGCACGCGAACCATGCGAATTTAAGCCTAATTGTTTTTAGTAGTTCAACGTGCCACGGCTGGAGAAGTGTAGCGTCAAGCCCGCCACTAAATTTTATAGGCACGGGTTGTTTCTTTAGCATTTCAAAAACGGATTCTACATGTGGTCTGGAGCAAGCCAAGAGGTTGTTATCAGCGATATCCCACCCGTCAAAAATTGGCATGTGCCTAATCCATCCTTCTCTACGGGGGACAAAACACCATTCGCAATTCTTAGTACAACCCCGACTTGTTATAGCGATCCCTGGCTTGACAAACCTCCCCGGAATAAAAATTCCGCCCTTATCATCATATGCTGGTCCACCGGTTTTGACGTCTGAATAAAATCTTTCCCATGATCGTTTTAACCGTTCGCACTCTTCAATGTCCCAAGTAAAAACGCATGATATCCTGACCGGAAAATCCTCTTTAGGCCTAAACAATGGTGGATCGCCTATAAACGAAAGGCTATCCGCTGGTGTCCAGCTTGTTCTTCTCGGGAAAACCCGTATTATATTGATTACTTGCGCCATCATTCCGGATAAACCCTCATAAACCGCCCATCCCTGACCACCTTGACTCCCGGAACGATTCCGGCCTCAATAAATTTCACAAGGCACTGCCGGGCGGTTGACGGGGTATGGTAATGGTGGTCGGTGCTGGCGATCAGGTCTTTCATGCAGATCCCGGGGGATCGGCGGACCGAATTCAGTATGTTAAGGCAGGTGTTTTTAAACGGCGACCATCGGCGGCCATCGGCGTTCCCGGCTTTGGCATAGGTTTTATGCTCCGGAAGAAGCTTGGAGCGGTATTTCTCTGTCGATATACGGATAAGCTTTGGGCTGACGATCTCGTTGACTTCGCGCCTGGCCGATAAAACGCCGATGCCAAACTTTCGGCACACCTTCTCAAAAAAGAAGCTCGGCTTCGGGACTGCAACAGACACATAATTCGCGGTTCTCGACCACCGATACGCCTGCTCAACCACCGAAAGGCTTGCCGACATCTTGCACTCGATGATCCAAACGATTTTTCCTTGAACCGCGACGATATCGGCGCACGATCCGCCTGTCATCGTGACCTCCTGATAGACGTCCCACCGCTGGTCTTGCAGCCAGAGGATGACCTTTTCAGCAAGGTCGGTTTCTTTCATCTTTTCCATCAGGCTGCATCCTCGGCTGAGGTCTCAACGGATACCGGGGCGATGTCATCGCTATCGCCAGATAACGCCAAAAGGGCGAGCTTGAGCAAATAGACCGCATGATATTCAACCGGCCGAAAATCCTTTTCTCCTTGAGCCCTTACCTCTGCAATAATTTCCTCGGCTCCCGGAACATTGGTCATATCTAAAACCAACTGGCGGGATTGATGCTGGATTTTTACTGGCGGCGGCCTTAGTGTTGAAGCGGCTGCCACAGGTTGCGCTTGTGGAGATGGGCCTTTAAATATATCCATGCGTTTCTTTTTATCCCGCTGTTTGGCATAATGAACATCGCACAGTCCTTTTGCCAAATGTTTCCTTGAGCATCCCGGGACACTGCACGGCCTATAGGCTGACTTATCGGCAGGGGCGACCGGCTTTTTATCCGGTTCTTGCGCCTCATCGGTTGGCACTTTTGTATCCGGGAAGGTGCCGATACCGCGGACGTAATCAACACGAAGCTGGCAGTTTTTGCACTGATCACAGTTTTTATCCTCTCCCGCAAAATCGCATGTAGAGCATGGGCTTTTCATAGTCTATCCTTTCTTTAAATCTTTATTTCTTTATTTCTGGCTAATTTTTTTCAGCTTTTCTATAAAATCAGCGATCTCACTCAGAGTGGGCTCTCTGAGTTTTTCGAGGCCAATTAAAGGATGCACGCCCTTACCTGGCCGCACCCATTTTTCCCACCGAATTCCGGTCACGAGTTGGGCCTTCTCCGCCAGTGACACGGAAAAGTGTGTCCGACCGCTCTTGAGCCCATTAATGTGTTGCTTCGTAACGCCCAAAATCCCCGCGAGTGTTACCTGTTTCATTCGTTCACCACCTTTCGTTTTTTTTCCAAAGGGTATACGTGGCTGGGTGCCCGTGTCAAGTAAATAAATAAAGTTAACTTTATTTCTTTTTTTGTTGACAGCGTGTAACTTAAAGTTGTACTTTCTGATCATCAAGCGTGGCAACCGATCAAAAAGGAGGGGCGATGAAAAGATCTTTTCGATGCAAAGTAGAACTCGACGTCGTTGTCGTTTTTGACGTCGATACTCCGGATTCTCTTGTTGATCCTCAAGGGGATTGGGCGGATGAAAAGTCCGCCACGATGGCGATAACGAAAGCCATTGCGGTACGGCAGAATGTCCAGGTGTTCGGGCCTAATATCGACCCGGCAGTCGTTATTGTGGATAACATAGGAATGAATATTAACGAAGGCGTGGAGGTCATGGCATGAAACTTTTTATGAAGGGGAATAAAAAACAGTTAAGAGCGGTACTGGCTTACTTGCGGGAGTGCAATTCCCGGTTTGTCGCCGCATGTGTGGCGGCTGATCCGGAGAAGGTGGGTTCAGTATTCAACAACGCGGTTTTTCAGGTTATAAAATAAAGTTTTCTTTTTATCTTTATTAATTTAAAAGGAGTTAGACCAATGGCAAACGGAAACGATCATTCAAAAACACCTTACGAATTGGCGGGGTGGAATAGCGGAAACGCCAATATCTTGGTCCCGAATATATCGCTTTGGGACCCGACCGGCATGTATGAGCCGGTTGTGGAACATCTTCAACTCAACCCGGACCCGAACGGGTGCGATGTTTACCCGGGAGGGAAGAAAAAATCCGGAAATACCGAAGTCACATTCTTGAGGCTTCAGGGATTCGCCCTCGAAAAACTGGCCAACATGGCCAATATCAAGTGGGACCCCATCAACTCGGCGGTGGTAGAGCATACCCGCCAGCAGTATGTCCGGTACCGGGCAGTCGGCTATATGCATAAGATTGATGGCGAACCCCTGGTTCAGGCCGCGTATGGGGAAATGGACACCGATACGCTTCGGGAGGATCTGACCGCTGAATATATAGGAAAGGTCCGATACGACAAGAAGAAGTCCGAAAAGGAAAAGAACGAGTACGTGGACTATTGCGTGAACCGTGATCTTCGGCAAAAACGCAAGTTCATGATTCCTCTGGCCGAGTCGAACGCCAAAAACAGGGTAATCCGGAAATTGCTCAATATCCAGCACGAATACCATCCGGACGATATCAAAAAACCGTTCGTGGTCGTATGGTTCCGGATGTCTCTCGATTTCAACGATCCGGAGATTAAAAGAATGGTTGTCCAGGCTAAGTTGGCGGCCACCATCGGTCTTTTTGGCAGCCGGATAGGCCTTTCCGCACTTCCGCAATCACAGCAACGGGCACTCCCTCAGACAGTCGAAGAACCGCCGATCGACATCCCCCGGAATATCACCCCCCAGGAACAACCGGTTCCTCAGACGGACGATGGCGGTTTCACCCCTCCGTCTGACCGGGATCTTTTCTCGGACTATGACCGAGGTACAAAAAACAGCATGCTAACGTCGATGCTGAAAATAAAGGGGTATGTGGAATCGGACGTGCTTAGAACTGGAACCATAGAAAGCCTGAAAGACACCCATGTCATGGCTTTTTACGACAAGGTTCGATCGCTACCGCAAAAAGAAAAGGAGGTTGCCCATGCTTAAAATATTGCATTCCGGGGACTGGCATGTGCGCGAAAAGGACCTCGCCGAGGTCGAAAAGTGCCTCATGTATTTGGTCGAACGCGCCCGGACCGAAAAGCCGGACCTCATCATCATCGCAGGGGACCTATCCGACAGCGAAGAGATCCGAATGAAAAGCCTTTCGGCCCAACTCCTTTTCCGTGTCGTGACCGAGCTGTCAACCATCGCGCCGGTATCAATCATTACCGGGACCCCGAGTCATGACGGGGATGCACCGCTTCTTTTCAGCTTTTTGTATCCGAAGCGAGTCCATGTGTCGGCGGGCCCGGAACAAATCTACCTGATGCACCATGGGCTGAGCCTGGTCGCTGAGCCCGGTGTGCCAATGGCTGTCATTTCCTGCATGCCGGCCGTCACAAAGCAATTTTTCCAGAGTAGCGACAACTCGGTCGATGGCACCGATGCCGAGATAGGGCAGGCAATGACACAGATTTTTACCGGGTTCGGCGCCATGGCCTCTTTATACGATGCCCCGCACATCCTGGTAGGGCACTGGAATGTGTCCGGCGCCTACGTGTCGGATACACAGATTCTTACCGGCCGGGAAATCGAGGTATCGAAGGATCAAGTGGCCATGGCCAATGCGGATCTGGTTTGTTTGGGTCATATCCACCTCCGCCAGCAGATTGGGATGAATATCTTCTTCTCCGGGTCGATTTTTAGGAAGGATTTTGGGGAGCTTGACGAGAAGGGGCTGTACTTTCACACGATTGGCAATGGCCTTCGAACCTCTGAATTCGTCCAGGTACCGACCCGTAAGCTCGTAAAAGTATCAATTGATACCACGAAATGGAATGAATTCGACCCGAATCGGCTCAAAACGGTCCGGGAGGATATCAAGGACGCTATCGTCCAGTACGTCATCCGGGTTTACACCGACGATGCGACCCAAATCAACCAGTCCGCGCTTGAGCGTGACCTTGTGGCCGCCGGCGCGATTAAGGTCGATGTCCAGCTTCACAGAATCCCCAGGGAGACGGTCCGGTGTGAAAGAATCCTCCAGCTCGAAACCCTGCCGGACAAAATCGACATGCTGGCCGAAACCAAGGGGGATACCGTGCCAGATAGCATCCGGGAAAAGGCACTACTACTCGAAACCGAATCGCCAGAGAGGGTATTGGAAATCGTGTCGGGCGCCGCCATCGCAATCGTTACCGCCGCTGCATAAATAAAAAAAACGAAAGGGGAGTGAATCATGGAAATCGAATCGTTAAAACTACGTGGTGCCATCGGCATTATGAGAGGCATGGGGCTTGAGGAGGTATCTCTCGACTTTTCCGGATTGTCCGGCCTGGTCGCCTTCTCCGGGCCATGCGGGCGGGGAAAAACGACAATACTTGAAAACATGCAGCCATACCGGACACTGGTCAGCCGGAAACAGAAGCTCCAGGATCATTTTTACCTGCGAGACTCCTTTAGGGAATTGTCCTTCCGAATGGCCGGAGACCATTACCGGTCATTGATCCGGATCGATGCGAAGTCCGGCCGAAGCGAGGGGTTCTTGTATCGGAATCACGCTACCGAGTCGATGGTGAATGGCAAGCTTGGGGAATACGACAAGGCCGTTACCGACCTATTCGGTACCGATGAACTGTTTTTCAACTCGGTCTTTTGCGCTCAGAACTCGGCAAAGTTATCCGATATGAAAACCAGTGCGTTAAAATCGCTCATGAGTGAATTCCTTCGGCTCGATCGGTATATCAGGGATGAAAAGACGTCATCACAGTGCGAGTCGATTATCAATGGTCGAATCATGAGGCTCGATCAGGATATCGAGATCGCCGGTAAAACGATTTCAGCAATCCTGGTCACTCCGGAAACCGTTGCGGCGATGGAGTCGGGTATCCATACCGACGAAGCGGAAATCGTTGCAACCCGCGATAGCATCACAGTTACAGAAAGATGTATCGCCGATCAGGAGCAAAAAGCCATCGGCCGGGAGCGAATCATTAAGGAAATTGAAAGAATCCATGCCGACATCAAAACGGCCGAGGATGAGATTGAGGGATACCGATCTCAGATGGATATCGAGACCCTGGCGGCCATTGCCAATGCGAAACAGGGTATTGAGTCGGACATGGCGGCCATACGCGCCGATATCGGGAAATATACGACTGAAAAGGAATCCGAACTGGCGACTATCCGCGTAAGTGCCCAGGCGGCGCTGGCGGCCATAAAAGAGGTTTCCGCCCTCCTTCTTCAAGAGGAGGAAATAAAGAAAGCTGTAAATGAAGAAAAAAAGGTCATAGAAGAGCGGGACAAAATGACCATGGCCATGGCCGAGAAGACCCAAAAGCGGTCCGTGCTCGTTGATCAGCGGACCGAAAAGCAGAGTCGGATAGAAGCGCACCGGCTTGAATGGGAAAAGGCCAAGGCCAAACATGACGATATCGTCCGAAATGGCAACGAGCTGGTTAAAAAATGCGTCAGGGACCTGGACCAACTGCAAAAGGACCTTTCGGCGGCCGATTCGGATACTCGGTTAGGGAAACTTCAGACCGAGAGAAGCTTTTCGGTACAGCAAACGGTAGCGCTTGAAAAAAGAAGCCCGAATTGCACAGATGATTCGTGCCTATTTATCCGGAATGCCGTCCTCGCAAAAGGGGATATTTCCCGACTTGATATCGAAATAGCCCAAAGAAAAAAAGAGCTGGCAGAGGTCCGGGCGGAAATCGTGACGAGGATCACCACCCGTGAGCAGGAAAAGCTTGAATTTGAAGATGATGTCAAGCGATACAATACGCTCAAAGCAGATGCCTGCGCTGAAAATATTTCAAAAGTCAGGGAATTATCGAAGGCCTTTGACACTATCCAGGCCGAAATAACAGGTGTCATATCCGAAATAGCAAATATCAACAAACGCCTCTCCCAAATCCCGGCCGAACTGGCAACCCTCCATGCCCTATCACAACGCGCCTATGAAATCCGTGGCGCCAAGGAAAAGTTGTCCACCTACACGGCCGAGAAAGCCGATCTCGTTGAAAAGGGCATGACGATTTCGGCCCGGTGGGATTCCATGATTAGCGGAAAGCAGGCCATTTTAAGCCAAAAAATGGAGCAACTCCTGTCCATCGAAACGGATCTCGCCGTCTTGCAGGATATCAAGGACCGCTGGAACCGGATGATTGCCGGCAAAGAAGAGCAGGTATCTACGCTCCGGCGCCAGGGCATGGAGTTGTCGTTGAGTATCGAAACAAACCCGACAGACGAAATTGACCGGCTGGTTGCCGAGGTCGCCACACTAAAGAATAACCTGAGAGTCATTGAATCCGGTATCGCGGAAAAGAAAGCGGCCCACATCAAGGCCCGCGAAGATCTGGCAACCAAGGCACGAATGCAGGCTGAATTGAACGCCAAACAGGCCGAGCGTAACGCAATGGCGAGGGAAGCGTCCGAGTGGGCCTACATCAAAAACGCATGCGGGAAAGATGGTCTCAGAGCGCTTGAAATCGATTCAGTGGCACCGGCAATCGCTTCCTATGCGAACAACCTGCTTCATTCAGCTTTCGGCACCCAGGAGAGCTTAGAAATCCAAACCCAGGACGAAACTGGGAAGGAAGTGCTCGATATCATCGTGCATACCGCGGACGGGAATCGGGTCCCCATCGAAATGTTCTCCGGTGGGCAAAAGGTATGGTTGTTGAAGGCTGCCCGGTTGGCCCTGACGATGATCAGTAAGGAAAGATCCGGCAGGGCGATTCTGACGTGCCTTGCCGATGAAGAGGATGGCAGTTTAGACGCCGAAAGCGCCAAGATGTTCATTTCCTTGTATCGGACCTTCGCTCAGCAGGGCGGATTCAACACGAATTTTTTTATCTCACATAAACCAGAATGTGTTGCCATGGCCGATTCGCAAGTGGTTTTCAACAGTAACGGCATAACGATTCGGAATTGATATCGCGGCGTGGCGCATAGCTCCACCGGTATACGTGCGGTCGCCGGGAATAAAGTAACCCATCCCTGCGCCGCGCCTCGATCCATGTCCATCGGGATGGGTGAATGATCGTCAATGCTCCCCGGCACGTCTGCAAACGTGCCGGGGGGAAACCAAAAGGGGGTTCAAATGTATAAAATCGTTTCGGATGTATTTGCTGAGACTTTATCAAAAGAGGTGAATGAGGAAATTGACAAAGGCTTTTTTCCGATAGGTGGCGTTTGCTGCGACGGAAATGGAAGCGATTGCCGCACTTTATACCAGGCAATGATATCCAAACAGGAGAAACAGCAGGATGAAACGGAATATCAAGACCATGAATTTTGCGAATCAATCCGTTGCGCCTCGTTTAAAAACGAAAAATGCAACTGGTTCGAGCCCTTCCTTGATGACTGTGGTTGCCACAAATCAGCAAAAAGGTTCCATAAATGGTTGAACGAAAACGGGTTCAAGATCGTAAGAAAGGTTAAAAAATGAAAGCACCAAAAGAAAAAAAGCGGCAAACCGCAACATGGTTCATCTACCTCGATACGGAATGCCCGAAATGCCGTTGCGACGTGGACCTTTTAGAAGCGCCAGGATTTTGGGACAACGCGAAATTTCAGGTAGGTGAAAACGGTACGAAAGGCACCCGTGGCGTCTCTGTCGTATGCCCTGCTTGTGGCCATGGGTTTGATGTTGATTTTATTTGTTAAAGGAGGATTCGTGAACAACTTCGAAGCAAGGATTATTTCGGATGGCAATGGCGTTTGTCTGTTTATGGAAAGGAGTGGGCAACTATACCGGACGCTATCTTTCGAAAAACCAGAGGTGGAAATACCGGCCATCATGGCGGCGTTACAAGAACATTGCCCAAACGAACAGAGAATTTTAACCTGCGTTTACTGCGGAATGCATTACCCACCGGGCACCCCGTCTCACGGCGCCCAGGTGCTCACGGATCATATTCGGGTTTGCGAGAAGCACCCGATGCGGAAATTGGAGGAAGATCGCCAAAAGCTTATCATGGCATTGGCCGGGTTGGTCGGATCAATCGATTCCGAGGAGTTGAAAGCGATGCGTACCGCTACCGAAATTGTTCCCTTACCTGCTGACGATAGGTCGGCCGCCCTGAACGCAATCGATACACTAATCGATCTTTTACCGACAATCCAACAATAATAAGGAGACCACTGTAAATGCTCTATCCACACTCAATCGATGCCCGTGACCTACCCGACCTATGGTTCCAGGCAGTTCATGACATCCTTGACCACGGTCGCCGGTTCACCGTTGACCGAGGATCCTACGCCGGACAAACCCGACTTGAATACGATTTCTTTACCGGGCACATCAGCTTCCCCGGCACTCTGCCCCTGCTTCCGGACATCCCGCCAGCATGCGGACTACCGAACCCGGTTGAGCACGATTATATTTATGGCGGCCCGGGGTACGAAAGATCCTATCTCGAATACCTCATGACGGACCGCAAGGCGAAGGGTGAATCCTACACTTACGGCGAACGGCTGACAGCGGCGCCGTTTGATGCGATCATTGCCCGGTATCCTGCACTTGACGGCCGTGCCGACATTTACATCCAGGACGATGATATTTGGCACAACCCGAAAATAGTCCATTGGAGGGCAGGAAACCCGTTCATCAATCAGATAGAGCTTGCCATTCACACGTACCGGGAACACGGGCACCGGAACAATCAGATGGTGCTCCAGGTCGCACAGCCAACAGACATGACGCTCAAGGACCCGCCCTGCCTGAGATCGATTGATACCCGGATTCAGGACGATGCGCTTCATTTCATCGTCTATTTCCGGTCATGGGACCTTTGGGGGGGGCTTCCTGCGAATCTGGCCGGGATTCAGATTCTCAAGGAATACATGGCGTCCGAAATCGGCGTTGCTGACGGGGAAATGATCGTTGAAAGCAAGGGGCTGCACCTGTATGGGTATGCTGAGGATTTGGCTCGGATTCGGTGCATGATGGGTTGAATTTATACCGGATTGAATGAGGTCTCTATGGATAAAACAAACCATAAAAAAGTTTATGGTGCTGGTTATTATGCAGGGGTAAAAGACGCCAGCAATAATTCGAAAAAGATCTGCGGTTCAAACAGGGGATACAGAAACGCTACAAATGCGATGTTGTGTTGGAAGCCACATAGTTCAGAAGTAAAGGTGATTCCATGGCCTGATCGCGACGGAAAAAGCGACAAGTATCCTATGTCAGGGCTTGCGGCGTATTCTCACATAAGGCAAATGGATTTTGAGCAAAGGAAGACGATTATTTTTATAGAAGCAATGCATTTGATCGTCAGGGACTGGTGCGACCCCGCTTCGGTCCATTTGGCATTACTCGAACTCGAAGAATATAGGGATGGTTGTTCATCCGACATGCCATGGATGAACAATTGGATATAATCGGCCACGTTCCGCGCCCACCGGAACCCGAAACCCCCTGATAACAAATGCGTCCGACGGTGCGAGCCTAAGAGCGGAATAACGCAAGGCAACAGAATGGGACGGCAGGTTGGTCAAATGGGCGCATAACCGATTTTAAAAGCGGTCCACAGAAAAAAAAGGATGGAGAAACCATGAAACAACCAGGAATGAGAGCAGGCGCAATACTGAGCGCTGATGCAGCCACGGTCCAGCTTTTGGGCTATGGCACATACGACGGCGATTTAGAGCACCCAGAAATGGGTATCCCAAACCCACACATCACGCTGGACGATGGGAGCGTAGTGTGGGGTTGCGAGTGCTGGTGGGGTCCCGAAGAAAAAATAAAGGCTATCATCGGAAACCGAAAGGTTGAAATCGTCACAATGGCGGATTCACGATCCTCGAACCCGTCATAAGCCAGCAAGCCCAAGCGTTGCGCTCCGTCGATACTCGCTCATCCGGACCGTGGAGTGCAACGCAAACCGCCTTAACGTCTCCACCTGGACCTCATGCGATGTGCCATACCCGTGGGCAAGGCCAACGAACATCCTGGTCGTGTCGAATGTCAATGTTTCCTCGCTCATAATTTCATAATGAAACAGCACACGGGACGGCACCCAGAACAACAGTGCCATCATTTGGGCCTCACAATCGCACTTGACGATCGACGTCGATGTATAATTTTGCCGAATCGACATTAAATCGGTATGCCCGAGCATGATATGGGAGAACTCGTGAGCAACGACAAGATCTAAAATAGGCCTATTCAGTGCTGGATTGTAAACGATCACGTACTTACTGCCGACCTTGAAACTGCATCCATACGGCTCATTGGCATTCGGAATAATGGAGATCCGCCTGTCCTTATGATTTGCTACGTACGCCTCAAATTCGGCAAGGCGCCACGCCCGGGAATTAAACCCATCGATTCTTGATTCGAAATCACTCACAAGACCAGGAAGGCGTCCGGATACTGACGTCAGTTCGTTGACCGATACCATTGCCTTTTTACCCTCTCTTCAGCATCGGAAATATCCGATTCAAGCTGCGTTTTGATGGCGGCAAAATGCTCACATGCCTGTTCATAGAGACCTGTTAGTGATATTTCTCCAGCATAATATTTTCGGATAAAGGGCGGGAGGCTGTCCGCCGACATTTTTAAAATCTCATCACCTGCATGCATCAGCATGCCGGACATACCGTATTTCTCGGAAACGATTCTGATAACCTCGACGGCTATTTTCTTCTTATCGTGTAGACGCAACAGGGAAAGATACCCCGGGAACGGCTCGGAGCCTTTCTTTTTGCCGATATCCCGGCCCATTGCCACCATCTCTTCGATCGAGTACCCGAAAAAATCAGCGATAGCCTCCTGGAGGGGCGGCGACATGGCTTTCTTAAAACTCTTTTTGGCGGCTGAAAGCCACTGAGGGGTTTTCCCGGTTGCTTTTGCCACCTTGGTCATGGTGCCATGGCCGCTGTCGTTAACCAGACGAACGAATGCCTTCATAAAATTTCGATAATTCTTGCTGTCCTTTGAACTGCGACTGAGCGATATTTTTGGCGTTTCACCGTTCATTTTTTTCCGAAATACACGATCAGATTTAGCCTTGTCAAGGCATCGGTAAAAATTAATCTAAAAGTTTAACTTTCCCCTTGACAACTTAATCTTTTGGTTGATAGTTAATCCGAAAAATACTAGTTCGGAGTGACATCGACCACGAGTATTGGCTGATAACTTCAAGGGGGTACCAGAAATGGAATTGTCAAAACTGTCCGAGCTGGTAGGATGCAGTTACCAGCACCTTCATGCGGTTCAATCTCGGAAAAAGGGACTCTCAAAAGAGTTGGCAGAGTCCCTGGAAAAGGCTACAGGAATCGTTGCGGCCGCATGGATGTGGCCTGAACGGCATCCGGTCAACCCATGGACGGGAAAACCGAACGTGGAAGGGGAGGTGCCGCCCAAGGAAGAAACGCCGGATCAGCCGACACTCGAAGGGGAATGCCTTGACGACTACCCGGCCGTTATTGCATTTCATCAGGCGCTTCGGGATGGAAAATCGATTGAAGAAGCCGAAAGGCTTTTGGACGTGGCTATTGGGGAGTTAAAGCAAACGCTCACAAGATGGAGGGGAGAAAAGGAAAATGTATGATTTTTTCATGGAGTATGCTCCGGATGCCTTAAAAGAGGTTGAAAATGTCGTGGCTGATGGGCGGATGGATGTTGAGGATATAGCAGAAAGTTTTTCTGTGATGCCTGGCATCCCGCAAATTATTGCGGATGCCATAAGGGAAGCGGTTTTGGTTTCGGCCCAAAACGGAATGAAGCGACGGACCGGAGGGGCATACCCGATTGACGTGCTCGATTTCGGGACTGATGGTGAGCCCGAACTCTGTAAACTTTTCAGGTAAAAATGAAGATCGGAATCAGAAAGCCGTCCCTGAATAAACGAATCTCCGCGAGGCTATCCGTGAAGCGGTTTTTGCGGCATAGCCTTGGGTTGAAAGCGCCCAGGGGGTGGGGTTGGATCACGAACCCGAGGAGAGCGCTTTACAACCGGATCTATTACCGGACAACGGTTGGCGTTGGCCTTCTCGGCGCCGTGGTTTATGCCCTTATCGGCTGGCTTTTTTAGGGACCGTGCATAAAGAAAAAAAGTTCTATTGATAGAAAGATAGATTTTTTTCTTTAAATAAAGGATTGTCTATGCGTAACATGTCGTTCGCAATGACCACTGAGCAGATCCGGCTCGGTTGTAAAGACGTGACCCGGCGCTTCGGTTGGTGGTTTTTGAAGCCTGGGGATTTGGTTTCTCCAGTAAAAAAGGGAATGGGCCTCAAAAAAGGCGAGACGGTCAAGAAAATCAGAGGCCCCATCCGGATTGTAAGCGTCCGGTCCGAACAGCTTATCTCTATTAATGACGTTGATGTTTTAAGGGAGGGGTTTGCCGTCTGGACTCCGGCCCAATACGTCGAAATGATGTGCAAGCATTACCGGTGCGATCCAAGTGAACCGGTCAACCGGATCGAGTTTACCTATACCGATTCACCGCACACTAACAAGGCGTTTATCTCAACGAATGAATCAGCCGCCCGAGCCGCCGAATTCTGCAAATGCCATCCGGGGTGGCAACGCATTTGCGATATCGATGATTCATTTAATCTATATTTGTCGTTTGAGGAGATCCCAAAAGAAGAAAGGAAGTTTTGGAAACACGCTCATGGCGAATACGCCGCCGATGCATGGGCGGAATTCGGTGTTGGCAAATGCAGGTTTCCGACCGGTTATATCTCCGGTACCGGCCTTTTTTATTCACACAACCACCACATACCGAAATTCCACAACTCAATGATGGTCATTAAAACGGGGTGAGTCATGTCAACAAGCAAGATAGAATGGCTGGCAGATAAAAGCGGTAAGCCCGGAGTCACCTGGAATCCAATATCGGGATGTTCCCCTATAAGCCACGGCTGCCAAAACTGCTACGCGGCCCGTATGGCGAAGCGTCTTGCCGGCCGATGCGGTTACCCGGCAGATGATCCGTTCCGGGTGACACTGCATCAGGATAAAATGAACGAACCGTTGCTATGGAAAAAGCCGAAGCGAATCTTTGTTTGCTCCATGGGGGACCTCTTCCATGACAATGTGGCTGACAGCGCCCTCGACCAGATATTCCAGACCATATTCACGTCGATGCGACACACATTCATAGTGCTCACGAAACGGCCCGAGAGGATGCTTGACTATTTCAACCATTTTTTATGGGGGAAGATTCCGGATAATCTATGGGTCGGCGTAACGGCAGAGAATCAGGAATGGGCCGATAAGCGGATACCGATTCTGATGGAGGTCCAGGCTAAGGTCCGTTTCGTTTCGGTGGAACCCATGCTCGGGCCGGTGGATTTAACGCCGTGGTTACCGCATTTCCTCGATTTTTCGTACACGACCGATCCGCCGCGGCTTGATTGGGTTATTGTCGGCGGGGAAAATGGGCATAGAGCAAGGCCGATGAACCTTGAATGGGTGAGGCTATTACGCGATCAGTGCGTTCAAGCCGGAACCCCGTTCTTCTTTAAAGGGTGGGGGGAATGGATGCCCGGAGACGAAAAGGACCGGGTCGATCACTTCAAGGTCGGGAAAAAGAGATCCGGTCGGATGCTCGACGGAAAAGAGTGGAATGAATACCCGGAAGGAGGCTCATGAAAAGGCTAAAAGTATATGATTTCAAAAATGTAAACGATTTTGTCCATGATATAGACGTTGAGTTCGAGGATATGCAGGGGGCTTGCCTTGAGCTGGTGGCTGAGATTGAAAAGCTAAAAAAAGATGTGAGCTACCTGCTGACCAGGGCGGCCAAGGCTGGCGGTATCGGTTTCGGTGGTGATCGTGATTATGGAGAATCGAGCAACGCCTTGGTCCATTTCGCGTTTACCGGGAAAACACCGACTGCTTGGCCGTATGACGAAAGCGATTATAAAGCATGCGTATTGGCTGTTAAAAAGCTCCCGAAACATCGAAAATCCGAGGCTGTCTTTAAAAATTTAGAAATTGCAAAGGCGAAATATGAGTCAAGACGGTAATGGCGAATGCTGGACGTGCAAGCATTCATTCGTAAAAATACCCATCAATCCAAATCCTGGCGACTCTTGCGATTTCTGCCGTCGCTTCGGGATTTGGATTCCCTATACGCCTGGAGTCAGGCGCCCTCCGAAGGAATGCAGCTCGTGGTTGCCATATGCGCCGGAAGAAAAGGCACAGCAAGCTGCATGACCGAAAAGTTTCTTGATATCCTACCTATAATCATCATGGCCGAATCATTTCTGGCCGCTATCCCTTTGCTTATAGCCCACCGGTGGGGGAGCGCCTCCTATTGGATAGCTGCCTGACTTCTGAATTTCGCGGTTGTTTTCGGAATGTCTCATGAACTAACCCCACGAGCAGGGACTTGAAAGCCATCAGTAATTTCCTCCATCACGTCAATCCACTCAGTCTCATGTACAAACCCCACGAGCAGGGATTGAAAGCCTTTCCCCTTGTCCTTTATCGTTTCCGGTAACAAGTCTCATGAACAAACCCCATGAGCAGGGGATTGAAAGCACCTGGAATATTTCCGGAATAATTTGTTTGAGCCGGTCTCAGAAACGACTCCTCTGAGCAGGATACTGAAACTTGACCCATCATAAAACATCAAACAACGACAACACAAGTCTCAGAAACGACTCCTCTGAGCAGGATACTGAAACCGGATACCGGTGGGCAACTTTACAAAACGAGAAGTTGTCTCAGAAACGACTCCTCTGAGCAGGATACTGAAACGGGCGGAAACCAAAAGAGATAGTTGAAGCAGTTAAGGTCTCAGAAACGACTCCTCTGAGCAGGATACTGAAACGCCGGACAAAAAAAACAATCCGCACTTGCCCCAAAAGTCTCAGAAACGACTCCTCTGAGCAGGATACTGAAACAGAATCTACCTTGAAAAAAATTGCGCCGCCGATGGGGTCTCAGAAACGACTCCTCTGAGCAGGATACTGAAACAGTATACCTAAAAACCGTTTAAAAAGCAACACATTATCCATGGTTTTTCGAGAGGTCGGCATCCCGGAACCCACCATACCGCCGACCTCTCAAATAGAGCCCACCATTTTTAAACAAAATTCAAAAATAACAACGGCATAAACTTTTCGAGCGCTCACGGGGTTTCCGGCGGAACATCACCGCTCGAATCGAGGTAGGCGGTCAAAAGATTCTTGGACGCCGCCCAATCCTGATCGTAGACCTTCCCGCACTTGCTGCACTGGACCATGATGTTCGTTTTCCGGCCCGGCTTGATAGTCCCGCCGCAAAACGGGCATGTTTTTGTGATATTCTTCGAGTCTAACTTGACGTGTTCCTTCCCGGCAGAGCGCATGGCCCGTATGGTTTCCGTCCTAAAAGTCGAAACGGAAGCGAGATCGCTCATTCTCCTGATATGGTCGTCATTGTCCGCGCCCTCCTCGGCTTTCTTCTTCCCCTTCGTTTTTCGGAGGTCAAAATCCTCCTGGATGACGACATCATATTCTTTTGAAAGTTTGAGCGCAATCTTCCGGTATTCGCACAATCGCCGGCCGCGGATACGGTCCGACAAATTAGCATGCCATTGCCATAAATGCTTGTCCTGTTTGCGCCACGCCTCAATTTTGTTAAACGCCTCTTCGTCTCCATGGAATCGAAACTCGGGCGGGTCCCCTTCGCGCCGGAATCCTCTGCCACTCCACTGAATCGCTACCGATGCCAGTTGAGCCTCAGATTTCCAGCTCATCATCATTTTTGTCCTCTCCGATAGCCACGGCGGAACGATATCGGCGTTTGCCTTTTTCCACTCATTGAACCATGCAACGGTTTCATTGAAATTTTTCTTCCGGATGCCTTGAAGCGATGCCGCCTTTTCGTTCGAGACGGTATATTCACTTCCCAGCAGGATCTCTTCTTCGACTCCCCGGCTGTCAAGCATATAGGCTATGCGTGTCGCCAGACCCTTGGCCCTCCATCCTATATTTATGGCGACACAATGCCCGGTCCTTTCAAGCGGGACCGAACAATCTTCCCGGACGGTGACAGTTAAGGACCACACGAATTTATCGGCCAGCTTCGAAACATGTATTGAAACAGACTTGATTTCGGCTGATTCCGGGATTGGTCTATGCATGACGATGGGTATTTCAAGCCAAATGGGAACGGTCTTTTTTTCTCCGGAACCTATCCGGATTCGCGCTTTGGTCCTTTTCAACCGCCCTCGCTCTCCCCTGGACGGGTGAGTCCAAGCATCGGCTGGCAATCGGTCGATCTGAAAATAGTTGTTGGACCCAAGAAAAGCCTGAGTGATGTTCATGCCGCCTTGTATTTGGCATGTCCACCGGCCAACCCGCTCAAATCGGTGGAATTGAAGCTCGGGTCTTTTTTGGCCATCCTCTACTTGCGTCTTCATGATTGCCATTCGAGCCGTTTCGAATGAATCCATTACAGCCAGATAGTTGCCCCAATAAAGGCCGTTTTGGGCATATTCTTGACGAATGGCCACGTTCTTATCGTATCGCTCACCATCCAACTCGTGGAGCTGAGGCTTAACCGTGTCCTTCACGAATGCCCATATCTCTTTCTTTTCGGCTATCAGGGGTTTCTTTTGCGCCTTCAGTTCGACAATCTCGGCCTTGAGGTCGGAAGGCGTGCCTTTGATGCCGTCCTGGCGCCCCTTCTTGATCTCGGTTCGTATCTCTTCTGTCCTCACCTTGATATCCTCTATTTGCTTCCTCAGAACCGGCAACCGGGCATCGGCACCATCTCGAATAGCCCAGTATTTTTCCGTAAAAACCTTGTCGGCTTCCACGAGCGCATTCCAGAAACGGTTTTGAAGGCGAAGCTGCTCCATGGCGACCTCGCTTTCGACAGCCGTTTTTAGCGGGGATCCAAATTTGTAGACTCGGGCACTTTTGTCGGACTTTGACCTTTTCATGCATTCTCCTTATTTTTTCTTGAACGTGGTCGACATCTGGAACAAATCATCGGTGGAATAGGAATACATAGCTGCCAGATACAAATCGAAATCGTCTTGCGTGTATTCGGTTTCGAGTTGCTTCCGGACCGTGGCATGAAACAGCTTCACGGCGTCCGGTTTCAATCCGACGATTTTCATCCCTTTTAGGATAGGCCCATCGAGCAGGTAAAACGTGATCGCGTTTTTCACCTGACCGTTTTCGGGTTCCATGTAGTCGTCTATCCGTGCCTGGTCCACAACCCGTGCGTTAAAGCTGCAATCGATCCGCCCGAACGGTTTCGGGAAATCGAAGATCCAGATGGCTATAGGAACCGGAGTTGAGGATTCAAGGTATCCGTACCACTGGAAGGATTTTTTGAACATCTGCCGCTCAGGGCGGGCAAGTTGGGGGAACTGAATCAGGCAGGTGAGCCCGCCGCCCCAAAGCTCCAGCGTAATTCCCTCGACTATCGGGACCGGACCGGGAAAGATTTCGCCTACTCTAAATGTGGTCAGCATTATCGGTCTCCTTTCTGTCGCAACGCGCAACCATCTGCTCGTCAATTCCCTTCGAGTATGATGGCTTTTTCCCCGGGGAGCGATACCGGACCATCTCAAGATCATCTTGAGCTATTACCCACCGGCCGTCTTCATCCATTTTAGCCGGGAGGTCCTTGTTGCTTATTAAGGCATTGACTCGTCGCCGTGCCACTCCAAGCGCTTTGGCCGCCGCCGCCGTACCGATCGTTTTGATGGTGATGATATGGCCAAGTCCGAGTTCTGAAAATCTGAAAAAGAACTTTTCCGGCCATACCGTGGTTCCGGAAAACATCCGGACCACTTCAGAGGAAGGGACCTCATCGGGGATATCCACAATGATATATGTGCTGGTTCGACCGTCAGTGCCCGGTTTTGCCAGTGGGTTTTGAAGCGTTGGCGCACCCCCGCAAACGACTTTGATTTTTAGTGACTTCATTTCGCCTCCCCGTCCGCTATCGCCGTGCATGCCCAAATCCTGCCTGACAGCTCCGGCGAAAAAGGAACCCGCCAGCCGATCGCCCCCGCGCCGCCCGTCCGGATATTGTTACGACTCCACATATCGCCGTCCGCCCCGTTGTTTTGGACATACCAAATCCATTCCGGACCGATGACAAACCAATCACCGCCGCCATAGATGGTTCCCCTATCGGAAACACGGCCGCCTTCCGGGAAAATCGGTCCATCAGGATACTCTCCGGATTTTTTGATCTCTTCGCTGATGGCACTGCGTTCTTTCTCAGCGGCTTTCTTTTGCTCACGTTCGGAAATTCGCAATCTCACCGGCGCCGACTCCTCATCCGTGGCCGCCCTGCACCTGGCTGAAAAATAATATCCCTGATCATCTCCAACGCCGAACGAAAGGCCATCCTCCCTGAAATATTTTTTCGTGCAGGAAACTACATAGACGAATTCGGGATAATCTGGATATCGCTCAGGGGAGTTTTTCAGCACTTGCCCGACATGGTATTCTTCATATCCATATCCGGAACCGCCGCCGATCCGGTAGGGCGCTTCCGCTTCCAGTTTTTCCGCCTGAACTTTGGCCGCGGAACAATCAACATGCTCAAGAAACTTCTCCCCGCCCTGGTACCGGTAATGCGCTTCTTGCCCCGGGTCGATCCTGCTTTCGAACTTTGAACAATAACCGGTCCGTTCGGCGATCCAGCTTTTCCCGAAACTGGACTTTTGGGCCTTTGCCTCTTTGGCCTTTTGCGAAGCGGCCCTGGCATCTGCAACGGCAACCAGCATGCGGTTGTGCAGGTCCGCGTGATCCTCGACACCAAGTTCCTTCAGCTTGGAGACACCTTTTTCGTAGACATACCCCTCTGCGACCTTCGATTCGACAAACCCGAGCCACCGTTCAAGCTCTTTTCGGTTCGAGGCGCCCGCTGTTCCGGAAATCGACTTGATCCAGTTCTTTAAAACTGTCGTGAAGGATTTGGCCTTATCCAGGGGGACCACGAACAGCTTACGGTTTTCCCTGGCTTTGCCGTCCCAGTATCCGCCGAGTCGCTTTATCCGGCCGGCAAGATCCTCATCGTATCGGCCTTCGATAAGAATGTCGGATCCAAAAAGCTTGGTCGTGTACCCGGTCGGGAGTTCGACTTTTTCTTCCCTATATATCCACATTGCCATGATGCTCCCTTTCTGGCCGAATCTTAAAATTCTGGCCGAATCTTAAAAATTATCGATGTAAAATTTCTTGATAGCCTCGCCAACCGCCTGCGAGGAGAACTCCCCGCCTTCGCCGCCGAGGTGCGTGATCCATACGCCGGTTCCTTCCGGGGATCTCGACAAAAGGAATTCCCCGATCAGGATCTTTGGATTCCGAAGCAGCAAGGCCATGTTCGGCGCTTCGGAGATCAGGCGTGCATTCGCCATCATTTCGTTTTGGGATATGGCGCGACGGACCCAATACCCATCGGTTTGGGCTATCCGGACCATTTGGCCGCCTACGCCCGCGCGGATCGAGACTGAGTTCGTAACCTTATCCATGTCTGTCAGCCATGGGCCGGGGGTGTGGTCGTTTAATATGGTCATGGCATATCCCCGTCTATCCCCAAAATATCCCCAAGCATTGCGTGTATCGTTTCCTTAACTTTTTTGATCGCTGCCTTTTCCGCACTTTTAAACGGGCAGGCGCTTGAGCATAACTCATAGTCTTCAATTCCGAGCTGCTCGGAATCCAGTGTGTATTTCCCTTCAAGGCCCGGATAATTTTTTTCGATGGAGATCAAAAAACTATTACACTGCCACACCCACCGGCTTTGATGATCACTCTTTCTCTTACTACGACCGTAAACCGTTTGATCCTCCCATTTCATCTCCCCGCTTCCGAATTCTTTTTTCATTTTAATCCTCCACGATTTCAACTTCGTCTTTGAAAAAATAATAACACCGGCATGCTTCTATCTTTTTGCCGAATATGATCGTCTGCGTTTTTCCGGGGAGAGTCACCATATAATCGTATTTATAGTAATCGCTTGGCAGTACATCCCCTGTTTCTCCAGCGCGGAACCTATCCATCGGATCGGTATATAGTATCTTCCCCTTCATCGAACCTAATCCTTTATACAAACCATGATCAAGAGCGCACATGTGAGCCCAAAGCCTGTCGCCACGCCTTCAAGATGCATCACGTATGCGCCAAGTCCGCAAATCCCGATTACCCCCAACCCTTTGCCGATGCTCATTGTCCCTCCTCGACATGCGATATTTCGAGCCACTCCCCGTCCATGAGCTGTGCGGCCGCATCCTGTGCTGAGTGAATATCGTCCGGGTCGATGTCGTATTGGTCTAACCCGTAAGCACTAACATAATCGAATAAATCAAACTCTCTCCCGGCCTCGACGTAAAATTTAAATCCTGAAAAATCAGGCGTTTTCGTTTTTGTGATTTCTAATTTTTTCATGATCCAGTCCTTTATTTAGTTGCCGTGTAGGTATTCGGTGCGAAAATCGGGTCACGCCGGATAGCAGCATGCTCGTTTATCCACCCAACGACATTCATGAGTTCCGGTAAAGATCCGCACCCTTTTGGGCATGAAGTTTTCCCGCAGTTTTTAGACTGGCACGCTTGGGGATACTGCCTTGTTTCCATGGTCTCAATCCTCCATTATTTCCAGCCGGAAGCCGGTCGGGTTTATCGGCGTTTTTTTTCGAAACCCCATTTCCCAAACCCAATTTCCACCATTCCGGGTTGAATATCCTCCCCGGACATTTTCCCCCACTCTGTGCCATCCTCACCGACAACGCTTCGGCCGGAGCCTATCTCCACCGGCGACAACCCGTGACGGTTGCAGATTTCCTGCATTGCGGCTTGAACCCTATCCACTCTCCCGGAATCGTTGGTATGATCGTATGTAATGGCATCGATTATTTCCCCGTTCTCATTTATCGCTACAACCTGGTATTTTATCATGTCTCAATCCCCCGTTTTTTGGTTTTTGGTTTTTCCCTCACCTTTTTCTCGACACTATTCCAACCCTGGTATAGTTGTCAAGAAAAAAATAAAGAAATGAAGAAATAAATTTAAAAAGCTGGCAACAATCCTTTTTAAATACATTTATTTCTTGCACTCGAAAAAGATTTTATTATATGATGGCTAATCATCTGGCAAATAGCGTCCGGATCAACTCAAAGATTCATGCTTAAGTGATTAAAATTATGAATAACCCAAACTGTAAAGCGGAAAAGGCGGGCCACAACACACCAATAATAGGCGCCGTCATCAGCTTTCCGGTTAAAACCGAATCCGCCACCCATAATAGCGACTCGCCAACTTTACGGGAAAAGATAGCGAGCCGAAAACGCGCAAAATATGGATATATTCTAATAGGTTGCGAATCAAAACAGGCCATACCGGTATCTTTAAGGGTCGGTCTGTCGCCAACTTTTAACGATTTTTCAATGTTTCTTGGCGAGGGGTGAAAAATGAAAAACGGATCTCAGCTTGCTCTCAACAGGCCACAAAAAGGGGATATAATCTCCGTTTCACCGGTCCGGAGCTTAAGGGATATTTCCCATATCAAGAAGAACCTCTGGCGGCACCCCCGGAATTATGCCCTGTTCGTGGTCGGGATCAATACCAGCTTCCGAGCGTCCGAACTGGTATCGATCCGGGTCGGGGACGTGAAGCACCTCCGGCCTATGGATTCGTTCAAGCTCAGGGAGAAAAAAACCGGCAAGGTGCGGGAAATCCATTTTAACCAAGCGTGCGTTCTTGCCGTCCGCAAGCTGCTCTCATCCAGGAAATATTCGGATGATGATTTTCTATTCCGTAGCGAAAGGACCGGAGGCGCCCTGACCGTATCGGCAGTCCACAGGTTGGTCAAGTCCTGGTGCCGGGATCTTAACCTGCTCGGCAATTTTGGCAGCCACACTCTCCGAAAAACGTGGGGGTATCATCAGCACTCGACCTACGGAGTGAGTCTGGCAAGCTTGATGAAATGTTTCGGTCATAGCGATTCGGCAATAACGCTACGGTATCTCTGCATTTCGGATGCCGACCTACAAAGGGTCTACTCGAATGAATTGTGAGGTGTCCGGATGATCATCAGTTTTGTAAACCAGAAGGGCGGAGTCGGGAAAACCACCATGGCAATAAATATCGCCCATGCGCTATCGACCCGCAACAAGGTGCTGCTGATCGATACCGACCCGCAGGGGAGTGTCGGCCGATGGCAGGGGATATCGGGCGCCAGTTATTTTGACGTACTCCATCACCCAAAAGTCATTCACCAAAAAATTGAGGCGCTTTCGGCAGGCTACACTCATACCGTGATCGATGCCCCTCCAGGCATCAGCGAATTAACCCTTTCGTGCCTGCTGAGTTCCGACATGGCGATCATACCGATTACGCCCAGCCCACTCGACATTTGGGCGAGTGACGACATTTTGCCGCTTGCCAGTGAGGCAAAAACGTACCGGCCTGGCTTGGCGATAAAAATCCTCATTACAAAAAAACAGCCCAATACGGTTGTCGGTAGAGAGGTGCGGCAGGCATTAGAATATTACCGCATGGAAATTTTTAAAACGGAAATAGGCCACAGGATTGCGTATGTCAACGCCATGATAAATGGAGAGACCGTCCTGTCTCACGCACCTATGAGCGCACCCGCCCGGGAAATAAGCGCCCTTTTACGCGAAATTTTAACTAATAAGGAGAAAAAACAAAATGGTAAAATCATTAAAGGACATGCCCGCCGTAGTAAATAAGCCGGAAGCACGGCAAAAACGTTCTAAAAAAGACGCCAAAGGCATACCAGGAACCGTATTTATGAATGCGAAAATCAATTCAAGCCTGAAAAAGGAGATAAAAAAGCATTGCACGCTGAGGAGAATAACCATTCGATATTTTGTCGAAGAGACGATTCGTGAATACCTTCACGCGGGGTTGCTGTCACGCAAACAGAGCATATCGTCCAAAATTACGGGGGATATGTCCATTAGACTCGCCGAACTGGCGGCGGAGCGAAGTGGTGGTGTCGTGCACATGCTCAGGCCCAAAAGCAAAAGAGCCGGTCGACTCAACGTAGAGGTGAGCATCGACGCGCAATGTAAAATGAAGCTGCTTTGCGTAAGCACAGGGGCGACTATTCAATATTTTTTAGAGGAGGCTATTACCTGGAAACTGAAAAAGGAATCGAATGAGAAGGAGGGGGGGGGGTAGCCGTGAAGATGCCAGCAGACGGAACCCGACCAAAAGAGCGCCAGTCAAAACCCGCAAAGGTAATAGATATCAAGAGATTGCCAAAAACAAAAAAAGAGATCAAGCAGTTGGCCTTGTTCCCTTTTTTCACAACCGATGATGTAAAATATTCGAACACTGTGCACCTGTATGATGCCATACCGAAGTACGTCCGGAGTAAGCTGGAAAGGTCCGGACCTTCAATGCCGACAATGGTCCGCGATTTCGTGTTCAGGGGTGTGATGTACCATTCCGTTATTATCCCGGCAAGAGTCTTGGGCGATGACGGGAAAACATATTATGAAGTTTTCCCTGGAGATAGGGAGGAATTCGTAGAAGACGCCCTGAGAAAAATGGCAACGACTTCCGATTCGGGGCGCACGCTGAACGGTCTTGCAAGCGTCGTCTTTACGCTCAGCGAACTCCAGAAAGAGTTAAAAAGCACCGGCCACGATTTTAATATCGATGACATAAAAGAGGCTTTATACGTCTGCAACAGGACGCACATATCTTTGAGCGCTCAAGGCCAAGGCGTTGTCGCCTCGACCATGTTTCCGTCGCTTCAACTGCATTCCAAAGAGGAGTGGGAAGAGTCCGGCAGAGAGACGTGCTGCTTTGTCAGATTTAATCCTCTTGTGAGCTTGTCCATAAGGGATCGCTCATTCCGACAATACGATTACCTGACATGCATGAGCTACCGATGGTCATTATCCAGGTACATCCACAAGCGCCTCTCCCACACGTTTTTACAGGCGAGTATCTCCAATTCATATACCATAAAGCTCTTGACGCTTCTGAGGGATTCTGGGACCACGCTATATAAAAGCCTGTCCGATAATATCAGAGAGGTCAAAAAAGCCCTCGAAGAAATGAAAGGTAAAGATGTCGTCAGGGAATACACCATCACCCCGATAATAAATGATAAACGGAAAATAATGGATGCCGATATTGATATCAGGGTGACGCTTTCTTTCGTTGGTGACATGAAACGCGCAAACGCTCTTTCGAGGGATATAACATTAATACAGGAATGCTCGGTTGGGGACGATGAGGGTGACGGAGAAAATTAAAGGGCATTATGGTTTTCGTTCGAAGATCATGGTGGTTTTCGTTCGAAATGGGGTTTTTTTATTATGGTTTTCGTTCGAAGTCGGGGCTTTTCATTATGGTTTTCGTTCGAAGTCATTATGGTTTTCGTTCGAAGTGAGGCGCTTTCATTATGGTTTTCGTTCGAAGTGGGAAGGTTTTATTATGGTTTTCGTTCGAAGTGGTATGCCTCATAGTGGTTTTCGTTCGAAGTCGAAAATATAAAAACTGTTTAGATTCGCCACATTAGCGCGTTTTTCCTCCCCCTATCCTTTAACCCTTATTTATAAAAAGAAAGGGGCACCCGAAGGCACCCCAAATTTTAACCCAAAAAAGAACCGATCCCTCACTCATCCTCGATCAGCAAACACCCGCAAATCTTCAACGCTACGGACCGTAGCGAATCCATCTGATTATCGCTCAATTCAACCGGCCTGCTATAGGCAATCCCGACGAAGGCAAGGGGCTCACTCGATTCGAACTTGAACACGCTTACCAGATAGAGGGCTGCCACCTGAGCGTCTTTCAAAATCTGATACCCACTCGTATCGGTCCCCTTTATCGCATCGGCGTCCGGAATCTGCATTTCGTTATCCTTTTGCAGTCTTTCGTACCAATTTGCGAACAGCCCCAGGGGGAGGCTCTGCCAGTTCGGCGAACACAGAGAAACCCCAGGTTCGGCAAACTCATGGGTCATAGAGATTTTCTTGAATGAATTGCCGGTGATCGCATTATGATCCCCGTTATGGCGCTGAAAAACAAAGGCCCTTTTTGCTGATAAGGAAAAAACAATGTGTGCCAACGCATCGTTGATCACAACATCCTGCTTTATCGACAGCGATAATTTTTTTTCTGAGCCGATACCAATCCGATGAATTATCTTTTCGATATGTTCCTTGAGCACCTTTTTCATCAAAAAAAGCTGCCCGACAATGGTGACAGCGATCAACCCCGCCGCGAAAGGGTTGATGCCCAAAAAAGATCCGATAAAATCAGCCAGTGCTGAAACCGTTTCCATTTCCATGGTTAAAACAGGGGACCCCAAAGAGAAAACGAATCTGAATTGAATGCGGCGGCGGCCCGGCCGTATTCACGCTCAATTTTTTTCTGTTCATCCACCTTTTTGACCAAAAGGGATTGCCGTTCCTGCCCCGGGAGCGGGTATCTCGACAGGTCGGTCATCCCGGCCGTTTCGAAAAAGCCTTTGATCTTGAAAAAATCCTCCTCGGATGCCATGCCTATAAGCGCATCCGCGATATCGGCGGGGACCACTACCGGCATTTTACCTGCGCACTCGGCCACAAGCGCCTTCCTGCCGTCGATCATCGCCTCAAGGGCTTCTAATTTAGCCTTGGCATTCCCGATTTCTATTTGCAGGGCACCCGCCTTTTCAACCATGGCCGCTTCAAAGATCTCAGCTTCCTCAAGGCGCCGCTCAAGCTCTGCCGCATAAAACTGACTGGATGCCGCCCACCCCTGGACTATTTTCTCGGCGCCGGCGTCATCCACCCCGAGAATAGAGCAAACGCTTTCGAGGATCATGTCTTTTGATTCGGCCGATTCGAGGATGTATCCGCGGTTTTCAGAGAACCCCGGGTCGATCACATAATCAAAGCCCTCGAAAGAGGATAACCGGGTCGCCCCATGCTTACCTCCGTCCCTTCCGCCCATGGCCCAGGAGAAGCCGCCTACTCGATTCTGGTTCAGCCCCGCGACGATCTTTCCCGGCGCGTTTTCCAGCAGCATTTCTTGCGTATGGGACACATTCCCGGCCGCATCGATTTCAAAGGATGTGGTAACATTGCTGGGGATGTTTTCAAGAACAAGAGAAGACCCGTCCGGAGTGACAATCTTTTCGACTTCCCCTATCCGGACCTTCCCGGCTAATTGCCGGCGTCCATGGCCGAAGTACCCAAGCTTCTCCCGCATCCTGATCCCCTCTCGTGTCTCAGGGGAATAGCAAACCTCGCGGGCGTTCTCCAGAATGTAGGCCCGGTGATGCCCCGTGTATTTCCGCCCCTCCCGAAATAGATTGAACCCGCACTTGATAACATTTTCGGCCATGACATCCTCCTAATCGTAAATTTGATCCATCGCTTTTTTGATAATTTCCTCAATCCGGGCGGATTCTGAGACCTCTGCATCCTGTTCGGCCGATTCGGGCTGAACCGGCTTTATTAATTTGGGGAATATCCCCTTGAATTTTTCCTCATCCACTCTCAATATGTCGGTCCATAGGTAATTATTGAGCGCGTTCCAGTCGACTTTTGAAAATTCCGGGTCTACGATCTGCGCCAGTGTCGCGGTAAGGGTCGCATAATTGAGCCTGCTCTCCTGGTTTTCCTGCTCTTCGCGTTCCATGGCGGTCGAAACCGAGTTAAAGACGATTCGCCATGGACGTTGCCCTGGCAAAAAGTACTTCCCGTGCTTCATCGCAACGTGAATGCAAAAAAGCTCTTCCAGGCCGTTACGAATCGCGTGGCGTAGCGCATTGGATTTGATCGCGGCAATGAGGCTTAGCCGAAGGTAACCGCCCTCCCCGAGGCCTCCGGAGAGCATGTCGCCAAAACCGATCAGGCTTGGGTCCACGCCGAGTGAACTTGAAAGACGTTTGACATGGAACATGACGTCCTCAAGCCCCTCAATATTCGGGGACCCTTCCACCGTAGATATGTCAAGCCGCCCCTTGTCGCCAAATATCGGAAGCAGGTGATTTATGACAGTCTGAAAAAAGCCTTTCGAAAGAACCTGATTCGCATGGTCCTCATTGGCACGCTTCAATTGCCTTGCGACCGTGTTCAGGTATTCCGCCGCTTTCGTCGGGGATAATTTCCCGGTATTGACCCCCACTATCCGCTCAAGCCTGGCAGCGTTCCTGCGACTCATATTGAGGGACACAATTGCGTTTAATAGATCAAACCATGGGCCATACGATGTATCGAGGAGGCTCGTTCCGTAATTCTGTGACTCGACAATTTCCTCGCGGTATAAATCATCGTCAGCAATGTCGAAAACGTCCTGGTCGAACCGGATAGGCTCAATCGCGCCCTGGACATGCCATTGCGGAATTTTAAAGGATACGATTTTCCATGGCTCCATCACGATCAACTGCCCGTCTCTCGCAACGTTCTGGTACGCATGCGTGTAGCCGGCCAACTGGCCGCCATGCTGGTATTCTTTGATAAATCGGGGATGGGTATAGTAATCGCTTCGAATATGCTCAATGCCGCGGCCTTGCTTTCCATAGGGGCGGACATACCAAACGCCGTAGACCGCGGCATTGTAGGCCCATTCCTGGCAATTCTGGTTGATGATTTCCTTAAATGTATTTCTTAAATCTTCGGTTATCGGGTCATCCGAATCGCTGGTTGATTCGATAGAAACGATCTCGCTTGTTCCGGCCTTGGCCGAAAGGGCCTGCTCGACATGGAGTTGTAACGCGCTATGGATAGTAGGGTCCTGGCGCATCGTTGCGAACACGGCATAGGCGGATAATCGATCACTCGGTATGGCAATGCCAAGCTGCTCATCCTCGACACTGACGACAGAATCAGCTTCCGGAACCGGAGATACCGACCACGGGGAGGCGGAGATTGACCCCTGGCTTTCTACGGCGACAATATCCCTGCTGTTTTCGTTTCGGTTCTTGTCGAACCCGGGGAAGATTTTCTTCCAGATTGATTTCGAGCCGTCAATCAGATCGCCGATCGTAGCCATGGCAAAGCCCTTTATTTATCAAAACTGCCCATTCCTGTATGACCGAATCCGCCCGTTCCGCGTTCGGTACGGGATAGATCGCCTACCTGATTAAAAACTCCACGGTAAAACGGGGTGATAACGCCCTGCGCGATTGGGTCACCGACTGATATCTTGACCCCGTGGGTGCCGATATTATCCATGACAACATGGACCGGGCCGCGGTAATCAGGATCGATCGTCCCCTGAAGGACCCTGAGCATGGTTTTCGAACTCATTCCTGATCTTGGGCGGATTTCCATCTGCTTGTCCGGTGGGAGTGCTATTGCAAACTTGAGCGGTATCTTAACCGGCGTCCCTGGTCTGACGATTACCTCGACGGCGGCGAACAGATCACAGCCGGCCGCAACCGGAGTCGCATAAACCGGAATCGTAGCGTTTTCCGACAACAGTTTGATAGCGATGTTGGCAGTTGGGGTAAGCATCGGCATATCGGCAGGCTTGACACGCATTAATGAGGAGATGAAGGTGCGTGCGTTCTCCACGATAATCAGCACGCGCTTTGCGGTAAGAATCATGGACTTAAAGCTGATCACATCGCCTCCATTTCATCGTCATGGGAAATAAAGAGAATCCCCTCGCCCGTTTCCGCATCATGGAGTTGATGCTCCGGTTCAAAAATATTGGTCGAATCGAACCGGGCACTCTCGTAAAAGAATGCTGCCGCAAGGTTGAATTCTGGCGATCCATAGCCAAGAGCATCTACCCAATCCTGGTCCACATCGGTTCCGAAAACGAAATCTCCACTGTCAACGAACATTTTCTTTAAGAGCCACCAGTATGGGCCATAAGCCCTGTAGCGTACCGGCTTTTTCAGCAGGAAGAACCGGACCCCGCCCATCAGGCTTTTGATCCACGCATCGGACGCTTCCTTCCCCGGGCGATTATCCGTCCCGAGGTCGATTATTTTCTGCAACTCCTCTTTGGGCGCTTTTTCGATCATTGGCTTTCTCCTTTTTTTACCTATTAACAGAAAAAATGAAAAAAACAAATCTTTAAAGCTTTAAATCTTTACGACATTATGGCGAAAATATCCTTCAAGTCGGTTTTCGAGTCGATATACCAGTAGGCGCCGTTACTAAGTTCGCCAGCGCTCCCGGCGAAGAACTGAGCCCCATACCGAGCTTTCAGAATTTCCTTCGTGCGGTATAGCACTCCTTGCTTGGCGTTTCTATCCAAAAAAAACCACTTAGAGAATGCCGCAACCGCGATATTCTTGTATTTGCCTTGAAGTGTCACGTCCCGAGAGTTGATCTTCACCGTAATACCGAGCTGCGCGAAAGCGTTTTTAACCTCTTCCGGAATCTCTTTGTAATTTGGGTGCTGCTTTATCGCTTCAGCGGCTTTTCGGTCCGCTTCGGCTTTTTCTTTTGCCATCTGGTCAAGAAGCGTGTCAAGCTGTTCGCGTCTGCACTTGTTGGCAATGGTCTCTATATCGCTTCTGTTATCCCCCAGGGCGGACGCCGCCACGGTAAGGTCGTTTTGGAATCCGTATCCGCCAAGGATGCTATGGATTTCGGACGGGCTGGCCTGGTTGACTTTATCCCCAAGCTTATCATCAAGAAAATCGTTCACAAATTTCGCGTAAAATTCACGAATCTGTGTTTCGGTTGCCACCGTCCCGTACTGCATGACGGTTACCTTCCAGTCGGATCCAAAAACGGTGGCCACGATCCCGGTAACGGTAGAATCCACATAGTCATAAGCCGTCTTCATCTTGGCCGCCTCAAGATACGCCTCGCTCAGATTCTTTCGATACGTTTCGTTTGTCGGTTCAGGAAAAACGATATCAGCCTTATTTTCTATATAATAATTGTCCTGAAATGCGAAACCGTCGCCTTTCCGAACGAAAAATTTTCCATAGATCTTGATATCGGCTATGTTTTCGAAAAATGTCTGTTTATCAATATCAGCACTGCCGACCAGATCAATATACCGGATCTCCTCGGACAGGAGCTTTTTGAGGGCCAACTCCTTTTCAGAGTACGAAACCTTGATCGCATCGTCCGGGAAATCAGTTAGCAGGATTACCGTTTTGCTCGACCCGTTGATCCTGATATATTCGGTCTCAATGAGACGATCAGATCCCATAATTACATCATACGTGAAAGCCTTTTGTGGTGACTGGAATGCGTCCGTAAGCTTGAAAATCACCATGCCGCGGCCGGTGCGCCGTTCATAGACATCGCCAGCAGCATAAACCTTTCCTGAAAGGGAGCATATCGCCTTTTCGGGATGATCCAAAACCGAGGCATCAAAAGGAAGTTCCCCTTTTTTGCCTTTGGCCGTCAGCACATTCATGGATTGCTGCTTCTGCGCTTCGAGATGGACACGTTCCCGCTCAAAAGCTGCATCCAGGTCATCAAGATCGGCCTTGGCTTTTACGAGGGACTTTTTACCATCATTTATTCGCTTGGCCAGTTTTTTCTTTTCCGGATCCTCGTCATCCATGGCGAGGCCTTTTTTCTTAAGCCGCTCAATCGTTTCGGTCAGGTTCTCAACTTTGGTGGTTAAATCCTGTTTCCGCTTAACCTTCGCCTCCCCGAGCCCGGAGAGCGCCTCGGTAACATTCCCAAGAAGTTGGAGCATATTGACAAGCCGCTTTCTCTCCCGTTCATCCCGTTCCGTATTTTTCTGAGCGAGTTTTTCAAGGCGCCGCTTCTTCGCCTCTTCCGGATTGTCGGCCAGCAAATCCAACATGTCATCGTCCGAAACAACATTCCCGTTGTCCGCCTCAATGTCGGTGCCGGTCAGGAGGTCCCGTATCCAGCTCGCCTTTCGCTTGAGGAGGTCCAGCCGGTAAAAGTCGAACGAATTTTTCCCGAGGTAATAATAAATTTTGACGCTACTCGACGTGTTTCCCTGGCGGACACCGCGGCCGTTTCTCTGTTGAATCGATGCAGGTGTCCAGGGAAGCGTCAGGTGGTGAATCGCCGTGGTGCCCTTTTGCAGGTTTACACCGACCTCCGCCTTCTTATTTGCAATGACAAGCTTTATTTTCCCGGAATTGTAGTTGTCGGAGATCTTTTGCAATTTGGTCCCGGACGCTTCGTCCGCGTTGATAATCGCAATGACGTCACGCGATAGCGGCACGTGGTGGGACAAGATCCGTTTCAGCTTCCCGTGCTGTGATTTTTCTTCCGTGAAAACGACCTGCTTGCCATTAGCCTCAAGGTGGGCGCGGACATTTTCAACGAGTTTCGCGTATTTCGGAGGCAGGGGGTGAGATACGTCATTTTCATCGATACCAACGACTGCGAGCTTTGAAATTACATGCGCCTCAAGCTCTTCGAAAGTTGTGAGGCAATAAGTATCGCCTTTTGTTTCAAGCTTGTTAACGACATCGACATCGACATCGACATCAATCGTTTTTCCTTCTTCGTCTTTCGCCTTGCGGGAAACCGTTTTAGGGAGTCCGGAAACTATCTTGTCGACCTTTTCCTTATCGGCCAGCTTGAAATAAAACGTCATGGTATGGGTATAGAGGTCCATGTCCGTGGTAACGCGGTCCATGTTTCTGATTATGGAAAACATGCTGATTTTTGATCCGGGTTTGGACGCTTCCTTCGCATCCTCCCTGAGATCCGCATAAACGTCCCCCTGCACTTCTGAAAGATCAACCTCTTCATTCGCCTCATCGCTTCCGGGGAGTTCAAGACCTACATCATCCGCTGTTCGATAGAGCACGTATTTATGGAAAAGGTTCCGGAGACCATCAAGTTTTTTAAACCCGACAAGGCCATCCTTGGTTTTGATTTCACCGGAAACCATCACCTTGTCAACGGATTCTATCTTTCCGAAAGCTCTAACAAAATCATCAACGGTATAGACTCCGAACCGTTCGAATTCCTCCATCGGCGCGACGAGCGATAGTACATTGTAGATTTCAAGGGGGGAGTTGGTAACCGGGGTCGCCGAAAGGGGATACACGCCCTTCCCGCCGAATCTTTCTTTCATGTACGCGGATTTGAGCTGCATATCAATTGCCCTCTGAGCGCTTTTAACAACCGAAAGGTAGGCAACGTCGCTGGTTTTCTCCCCAGATTTGAACGAATTCTTGTACTCGTGGGCCTCATCTATGATCACATTGGTAAAACCCATATCCTCAAAATAGGGAAGCTCACCCTTTTTGCGCGTTCCCTCATCCGAATACTTGGCTTCCGCCCGAAGTCCGGCCTTATCGTCATCATAGGTTTTCTTTTTTGATCCGCCGTCATCCTCAGCCACACCGTTTGCGCTTAAGGACTTAGCCATCTTGTCGCTGATCAAAGAGCGGTCCGACATCTTCTTGGCATACCTCGCTTTCGTGTCCGGCCGCATCGGTATTGACCCGAATTTCGTGCTTGTCATCACCACAAGGGACTTGTTTGTGTTAGGTATTTCCCACATCTTGGCCCATATGTCATCAGGGTCTTTTTTGGTTATAAGGAGAGTTTGCTTCTCAACCTCGTTCGTGAATTTGTTGATTTTAGGGTTTCCAAACTCATCCTGGACAATTTCCTGCCGAGGCTTCCCGTTTTTGTCCAGCCTTGCCTCTATGCCAACGAAAAGTACGTCATCAATGTCGGTCACGAACTTATTTGTCTCATGATACCAGTTATTCAGGACCGCATCCGGAACGACTATACACGTCTTTTTAGTCCGCCCCATCTGTTTGTTGTAGAGGTGCAGGGCAATGGCCGAAAGGGTTTTCCCCAAGCCGACATCATCCGCCAGAATCCCGCCGCCCTCTTCTGAGAGCCTACGAATTGCCGAATATTGGTACCCGTGGGGTTTAATTCGGTCAGAGAAACCCTCTATATGCAAGGGCGAATCATCGTATTCGTGGGGGATGAAAGCATTGAATTTGCGGTTATAAACGGCCGCGACCTGCGCCATGTCCGGATGCTGCTGCATCCAGGCATTGAAGTTTTCAGTCGTTGCCTTTATCGCTTGCGTGTATGCCTCTCTTCGTTCTTGTGCGCCTTCTCCAGTCGGTGCGACATTATCCCCATTGAGAAACTTTAAGAACTGATTTTTGAATCCGGGCCCCTCGATACCGATCCATTTGCCGAACGGGTTGTCAAAATCCTCAACGAACTTGTTTGCGGTTATCGTTTCACCTGTTACCGAATCCTCCTTCTCAACCTCTGCATCAGCCCCGAAGCTGGCATGCGGGTATCCGTTGGCCCTCAAAAACTCCACCAGGTATTTTTTAGGAAACCACTTTTCCTGCAATCCCAGATCGATATCTTCAGGTGGAGTCAGCTTTAATTTCGACTGAATGGTGTCGATTTGCTGCTGCCACTTTTCCTTGAGGCGGGAATCCTCCTCATCGGCCATCACTTGCGTTAGCTCGACCATCTTGGGGTACACATCGCCGGAGGCATACCGTCCCATAGGCATGATCATGCCGCTCGGCGCAATGGCAATACCATCGGCAGATGCCAGATCCCCCAGGTTCTCTATCGCCATTTTTCCGGTATAGATCTTCTTTACATCCTCAAGTTCAATATTTTGCATGCCTTCCCGGACATAAAGGTGCTCAACAATCGATTGGATATTCGTGGAGTCGAAGGCCGTTCGATCCTCGGATAGCGTCCCAGCCAGCAGATCGGAAAAAACGCCTTTCTGATCGACCGAACTCAAAAACATCCCGAATGCGCGGGAGCTTTCACCGGTCAAGACGAGCCACTTACACCCTTTTGGATGCCCGTAGCGCTCGATCTCTGCCGCCACCATGCTTTGCAAGCGGTCTCTTTCCATGTCGTCAGAACTGGTTCTCAGCCTGCCTATGAGTCCGCCGATAACGGTCCCCCGGAAGGCCTGCTCCCTAAACTTGTCATCGGTCTGGCTCATGGAAAATAAAACGGCATCGGTATGGAGGCTCGACAAGAGTTCCGGCCATGTCTTGTAAATGGCGAAGGCCTGCTCAGCCGTTAACTGCAATGCTCCATCCGGGCTCGAAAGAATCGCTTTCAGGTCGTCAAGTGTCGCGGCGCCATATTTTTTCGCATCAAGCGCCATTCCGGAATCTGCCTGGATGGTTGCGACCCACCTCCCCCCGATGAATTCACACTGCCGACCATTAATGATTCGGTGATCGCCCTCAACATAGGTTGGCGGATCCGCCGGCGCGACGTCCAGCATGTCCCAATCGATTCTTGAGTCGAACCTGACCGCTATTTTCTGCTTCAGCGCGGCCGGGTCGATATCCCCGTCAACTACCTCCCGGCTCCATCGGTCGCCGTCGATTTTCGGGACGTAGGTCCCATGGATAAACTGCCGCCCCTCGCCCTGCCAGTACGACCCGTTTACGAATTCACCCCAAACCACTTTTGCATCTTGCAAGGTCTTGAAATCTATATTGTCTATCTTTTCAATCAGATCGGATGGATGCTTTTTAAAAACGATAATATCGACAACCGTGTCCGTTCCCTGAGCCCGGAATGTCTTTGATGGCAATTTATGAGCGCCCAGGAACTCGGCCTTTTTCGAAACGGCTATCCTGAATTGGTTCCATCGATCCGATTTATTGGTCAGGATATTCGTGGGGACTACCAGGCACGCCAAACCGCCAGGGCGGGTCTTGTCCAATGCGCGGAGGATGAAATACCGCTCGATTCGTTTCTCGTTTTTATAGGCCGGGTCGTCATGGATCGATTTGCCGCGGGCATCCCCGAAAGGAACGTTCCCTATTACCGAATCAAAATGATTATCATCGGTTTTCCCTACGAGAGACTCGAAACTTCCGGTCCTTATCGAATCTTCAGGGTTAAAAAGCTGCGCTATTTTGGATCCAACCGGATCTATGTCCGTACCAGTCACAACCAGGCCGGCCGGTTTTGTGGACGGGAAAACGCCCGCACCCGTGCAAGGGTCCAAAATATTCCCGGCCGTAATGCCATACCCCTTCAAAATGTCCCACATTCCCTCGGCTACCGGAGTCGGCGTGTAATATTCGAACTGTGAGTTTTCGGTAAGCCCGCCGCGGCCGGAATACTGCTTCAGAACGGCCGCGTCTTCATCCGACAGGTCGGCCGGGTCATGGACACGATCGAGGATGTCTCGCGCCATGGCGTTCAGGTTTTCTCTGGCTTTGATACCACGGACCTTGAGCCCATAATCAGACGTGTCGGGCTTTGAATCGGATGGAATACCCAGAATGGCCTTGAATGCCTGCGCCAGTTCATCGAATGTTTTTGCGCTTAAAATAGCGGAATTGCCTGGGAGTGCTTTTTCGAGGACCATATCGAATAATTGTTGCTGTGGCATTTTGCCTCGCGTGGTATGAAGGGGTTTAAAAAATGCCGCCCGTGGTTGGGCGGCATCTATAATTTTATTGGAAAATCTTTAGCTTTTAATACGAAAACACGACCGCGGGAGAATCCTTGTTTGGTTTAAACCGGCAATCCCTAACCGCATCGTCAGGCCATTCCATGTTCCCGGAACCGGAATGGCTTGCGACAATTTCGGCGGAAGGTGCCGCCTCATCAGCATCCGATTCTACCAAACACCATTTTGAAGTTACAGGATCGAAAACAAAGACTGCCGGGAAAGCAGAATCTCCGGATAAAGAAACGACTGTGTCGTTCCGGTCCCCCAAAAATCCGGGCGGTGCGCCCAAAAACATAACGAAAAATGCCAGAAAAACGCCGATCAGAAATAAGCTCTTTCTTTTCACGACCCCTCCTTTGAACAGGTAAAAGTGTTATTGATTCCCTTCCACGTACCTTCAAACGCTATTCGATAAATCGCTGTTCGGTCCCGGGCATAATCCTCCAGCATCGCTGGCGTTGTGCCTCTCCAAAAACACACCCTGCTCTGAATCTTCTCACAAAAAGCAACTACTTCAGAACATATCGCCCGAGACCCGATCCCTATTTTGGATAACCACGGGAAAATAATTGAAGAAAGCCCTAATAGTATCAGTCTGGCTACCGGGTAATGGTCCCCGTCGAACATTTCTTTCGTTTCTTTGTATGCGGCATCAAAGCTGAGATCCCCGCCGACCGGCTCAACAATCATCACCTTCGCCCCTATATAGTCGTCTATGCCTGCCCGATATTCGCGGGTTTTCAGCCTGGCCGCAAAAGTATCCCCGAATGGGGTAACGATAATTTCCGCATGCCCATATTCAGCGCGGCTATCGGGTTCCCGGATCTTCTGGCCCGCGATAATAACCTTTGCCAGCAGTGAGCTTTTCCAGTCGGTACCGCCCACTCCGGATGTCAGAAGGAAACTGCCCGGTTTAAGTTCCATCGAGTGCAGAGCCTTTCAATAAAGATTAATTTAAAAATTTATATCATTAAAACTTTATTTGTGTGAAAAAATCAAGCCCAAAATGAGCGGGAATAAAAACACCATGCCAATTTGCCTGTAAGTGATAGAATTGGCATGGCGCTCAAATTGGATCGTGGCATTTATGCAGGGTCACTCAGACCGAAAGTCGCCGCGGTAAGCCGGTATATTCCAGCCGCGCCGTAGACCTCCGCCGTAACATCGTCTCGCGCGATGAGCGCACCACCGGTTAATGCGTTATAGTACCCCACATAATTCACAGTCGCACCCGCCTCAATGGCGAACTCCAATGCAGGATCACAATCGCCTGCCACCGACCCGTCAGCAGGCGTCCCCAAAGTAATAGCCTGCCTGGTCGCCAGTTCGGTTCCGGCCGCGGCAGGGTCCCCATTGCAGGGCGCACAGTGCGTAATCCCGGTTGCTGCAAGCATATTGTTTTTTCCGGTTGCAGTAAATCCCATAGCCATAATATCACCTCTTAATTATTAGAATGTTATTCCGTAGGAGGCACAATAGCCGCCCGTTTTATTGTCATGACGCCGACCGTCACAGTACTGACGTTCCCTTCACCGTCTATTATCTCCGCCTCATGGTGGTATTGCCCGGGAATTAATTCCGTGTCATCAGGCGACAGAGCGATTGATATAACCAAAACCCCGCTATCGTTTGACAGTGTGATCCCGCCATCGGCATCCGAGCTTTTAGAAATCACCGGGGACGCTTTAACCGTCAATGCCGCCTGCCACCTCGCCGTAGTGGTTTCGGCATCCAGGTTTTCGGGAACGGTGATTCGTATTATCTTCGAATCCCCTTGATACATCTCGAAATTTTGGTTTTTTGCTGTCACAGCTATCCCTCCAATTATGGCTATTATCCGATCGATGTTGCCAGCAATGTCTACCACCCTATCAATGTTGCCAGTCAAATTGACAATTTGGAGAGCCGTGCCCCATACAGCAGATGTCCCGACCGAAACGATATGCCCAACGCCCGAAACACTTGATTGTGCGATCCGTATTGTTTCAGCAACGGCAAGTGCCTGCCCGGTCGCAGTGACGGCAGTCGGTCCGGCGCGGATCGGTGTCCCGGAGGATGAGACCGAGGCCGTGGCCGATATAACCGTGTGACCTGATCCGGATGAAGATTGCTCTCCATCCGATTCGACGCTCCCAACAGCGGTCACATCGGTAGTGGATACGGCAATTTTAAGGCCAAATGTATCCATCACCGATATGGCCGATGCCCCGGTCAGGGCTTCTACGACTTTCAGCCCGTTTGACGCGATGTCGCCTACTATGCACAAAATTGACGTCGAGCCACCGAGGATCGCCGTTCCATTGGTGTCTATGGCACCGCTTGCTAATATCTCAGTAGTGCCACCATCTACTTTCGACCCCGTTGAGGATAAGGCTCCTACACATTGGACCGATGTTGAGCCGATTCGGATCGATATTCCGGACGACGCGATGGCCCCTGCCGCGACAATAGTGGTCGATCCTTCGGCAAAAGAATCCTCTTCGATTTTGACGCCAGTTGATTCAACGACACCGATTCCAGATATTGCGCTTTCTGCAACCGCTATTTTTGCTCCGGTTCCTGAACATGCACTGACAGATTCGACATTTACTTGCCCTACAGATAGCTTTTCGGCAGTGGCGGAGACGGACGCAATGCCAGAACTATTAGTATCGTTTACGGATAGTTTTAGTGAATCAGATAATATCGACCCGGTTGATGTAATGGATGTGCTTGATAGTCCTATCTTATCCCCGGAGCCCGTGACGCCGCCCGTGCCGGAAATGTCCGTGTCGCATTCTGATATTTTTAGTGTTTCCGCAACCGTTAATCCTATTGCGGAAATGTCCGTGCCTGATTCCCCTGCCTTTGATGCTGTTGCGGAAATCTGCCCGACTGCTGATATCGACGTTTCATCGCTGGAGTGCTTATCTCCAGAGGTAATTAATTCGCCAACGGCCTGAATGGATGTCTGGCCTTCAGCCGTCTCCCCGCCCCCAGCGCTCGGGAAGAAATAAACCGGCACTGAGCGGGGTTGAACATCGGCATATGGCTGTGAAAAATCGGCGGCTATGATATTAGAGGATAGCGCTGAAGGAAAAACTTTGACATAATCTAAGAGGCCTGAAGCATAACCGCCAAAAGCGTTACCAAGATAAAAAGATGCAGCGGCGGATTGGCCCGTGGTAAGTCCACCTGTATACGGTGTCGGATCTTGCACGCCGTCTTTATACAGCCGCCACGTTGTGCCATCTCCGGTTACAGCAATAGTAAACCAAACGCCCTCGTTCGACCATGTTAAATTATTCCACCTATACCCACCGTTACAGTATACGTCGATTGTTCGGGTGGCATATTGGGTGTTGTGGGTACAAAACAACCAAGGTGACCCATCGGAAAGAGCGTCAGCCCACTGGAAAAGTCCTTTATCGCCGGACACAGCAGCGGTCGTTTTCCATCGCATGATGACGGTTACACCGGCAAGAGTTTTCCCGGATACATCCGCCTTGGCATAATCGTTTGAACCATCGAAATATACGTTTTCGTTTGATCTGATGGGACCAACAAGGGAAAAGTTGATTAGTTGAGACCCATAATTATGGATTGACGCATTATCGGATGTCTCCCAACACGGAGACAGAACAAGAGGCGGCACAACGCCTATCTTTTCATAGTAATCACGTCCGGCATTACGTACAGCCTCATTTGGTCCCCACTGGCGGGGTTTATTTTTTGGAAACGCTTTGATTATCATTAGCTATCCGTTATCTTCAGCCCTTCCCATGAGCCGGAGAGGGTTATATCTTGAGCAGCAGAATTGCCATTGTAAACGCCTATTTCAGCGTAATTAAATTTCTCAAGCCGAACCGTGATTATTTTCGTTGTGCTCACGGTATAAGCAACGCTGTTCAAGTCAATAGCCTGATCACTGTCAGTTGTTCCGCCATCGGCGCTCACCCGGCATTTGATAGTTGCGTTACCGTCAGCAGCATTGCCGAACGCTATTGATAGCTGGATGTTCACATAATCAAAAAACGCACCTGCACCCGCGCTGATAGGAGCCCATCCGGTGACGGTTTTAGCTGGCGTACTGTCATCAAAAGTAAGCGAGTTTCCGCTTGTATGATCAAGAGTAAATGCCATTATAGATTCCCCTCCACATGACTGACGACATCGGCAATGATCTCGTCGATTGACTGCTTGCCAGTTTTTGCCAGCACCGATGTCATATTGATGATGAAAAGCGAAACAATTTCTTGCGCCTTTCTGAGTAATTCAGCTTTCATCAGCGGATACCAATCAGATGAATCAGCCACCTCACGTTTACCGGAAAAGGAATCAGACCAAAGAACTTGCCCGGTTCCTGACTCTTCATTGTAATCGTCTGTTGCGATCTGGACGGAAGCAGAAAACGTGATCGTTCCGTTTGAGTATGACCAGTTAGGGCTCACTATTTTTATTTGCATTTCATCTCTCCTATCTTCAATTCTCTATCCAAAAGATTCTCCAGCGCTTCCCACGCTTTTTTATTCTCTTTCACCGCCCGATTCGCAATCCGTCCAGCCCGGTGAAAGAACGACATCACCATGGCCGTTTCGTCAATCGTCTTGACGAGATTTAGGATTTCATATTTTTTGGAGATGTCCAAGCTTTTGCCACACTCCCAAATTTTCAAAGAACGGTTGTATAAAACTTTTTTTATTTATTACTTTAAATCTTTATGCGAAGGCAAGCGGAAATGCCGCTTTAAATGCCTGGCTTTATTTCTTCCGGAATCTCGGCATCCTGCATCTTTCGCCATTCGTCCGCAACAAGGCTTGATAATCCATCGGGAATATCGGCTATGTCGTTGAATTTCCAAACATCCCCCATTTTGTCTAACCGCCATGCCCATTCGGCGGCCTGAACCTTTGAGGCAATTCCCCTGCCGACAGCCCTACCTGTTGGAAGATGGGTTACCGACCACTGAGATCCCCTACCATCCTCCTTATGCACTGCGAAAAGCTCACCATATCGCCACCCCGACACGGTTCTTTTCCCGCCGCCATCGGGATTAGCATCCCAAGCGGTTGAATACTCATGCTTTTTAAGCTTTATGTTTTTAAAAAAAGCTTCCAGGATCGGGCGGTTTTCGGATCGTTGCTTTTTTACTCGCTCATCATGCTCAACCGTTGCGGCAAGCTCTTTGCGTTCAGCCTCTTCTTTTTCGGCCTTGGCCTTTAATTCGCGCTTAAACGGATCGAGAATATTTTTTTTGATTTCGGGAATCAGATTATCGAGTGCAAAAAAACGGCCATCACGAATATACCGGCCGATATCACCGAGATATCCTTTGGCCGCCGTATATCTCCCGTGTAAAACCCTGTTTTTTTGCGGGTCAACATAAGGGACATCGTGCATGGTATTGATAATCCCGGCGTATTTCTCGGCGGCTGCATAAAGATGAGCAGGCGCAATTTTTTTGAACACGGGAATGTTTTTGGAACTTCCGGATACTATGGCATCAACAATCGCATTTACCATTGCCGCATCGGGGGTGACCCCACTGCCGATATCATAGCTCGGCACAGTCGCGATATCGACCTTATCGTTTTCATCCCACAAGGATGCTCTTCGGATAACATAGCCATAATACCCGACCCCACGGGAAAGAATCAGCGCATTATATATTCCGGGCTTTATTTCCATTCGCCCCAGCTCAATGAAATTTTCCTTTTGCGCCCTTTCCGATAATCGATTTTCTGCGCGTTCTCGAAGGTCTTTTTTACCATCCTCCGTTTCGAACCATTCTATATCCTCTCGCAAACGGTCCTTTCTTTCACGGTCAAGTTTTGATCTCTTAGGCCATAGAGATTGCAGTTCGGACTTGAAGCCATCAACTATTTTTACGGACTCGGTATAGATTTCCAGCTTAGTCGGTTTTGGTGGGTCTGGAAGCTCTGGCATCGTCTCCAACTTATAGTCCAAAAGCCCTGCACCGATAAAAGCGCGTTTTATATCATCCACGCTCCCGGCATTTCGGATATCATCACGCCAATAATAACCGGCAGACTCGGCAACCAACTGCATAGGCCCATCATCAACCGGAATATCCTCCGGCAGAAACCCCTCAACGAGATCAAAACTTAAAATCAAGTCCGGATTTGCCATCAAAAGCGCATTGTAAATGTCGGCCGGCGGTGAATTTTGAAGACTTACCGGTTTTCCGGTCATTCCTATAGCCCCAGCCGAGAAGAGCGCCTCAAGGCATCGCATGGCGCCCACGCTCCCCATGTCATCAACCGTAACAGGCGCCGGAACGTCCCACTGCGTTTCTTCGGTCCGGATAACGGCGTACCCGGCCGTAGTGGCCACGAAAAACCGGTATTCACTTTCGGGGTAAATAATATCGTCTTCTAAAAATTGCATATTACGCCGCATTCGCCTCCGCACGGGGAAGAAGGGTTGTGTCAATTTCGGGAACTCCGCCCTTTTGGGCTTTGTCGATAAAATGATCCTGCAACATTGAGCGCTCTTCGATGTATTGGCGAATGCCATGCGCCCACTGAATAGCGGTATCTCTACCATACTGATTATACGAAAAAACAAGCATATACAGCCCCATGCGTAATTCTTTTTGGGACGTGAAAAGCGTTACGAAAGCCCCGTCAAGTATCACCTGAAACCGGTTATCAGCCCCGAGGCTCGGCTTTGATTTCCAGGAAGATACGGCAATGATGGTTCCAGCTATCTTCTGCTCAATATCAGCACTCTTTTTCTCAAGCACGGAATAAAAGGCCTCGCTCAATTTCGCCTTTTGTTTTTCATTCTCGATCATCGATTCCTGCTTTGCCAGGACCTCTTTTTCGACGGTCCCAAGTGGAGCCTTCATGATTCCGAGTATGAGCTGAAAAAGCTCAGAGTCTTTCTCGTAAAGGAAAGCCATTCCGTCCGCGGTCGCAAACTGCTGCATGCCCATGCTGCACACCTCGGTAACGCCAGAGGAATACCGCTTCCCAACATAGGGATGGAAGAAGTCATCTTCAAAGGCGACCTCTCCACCACGGTAAGCCTTATTGCCGGTAAGCCGACTCAATTTTACCGGAGGCGCCATCCTCCCGCCCGTCCTTTTATCGAGATATTGATTCGTTGCCGACTTAACCCTGGCATTATTTTCAAGTATGTGGCCCATTTCGTGAAATAGTGTCGTTTTCGAAAAGTTCCCGTCCAGGTAGATGGTCCCGGTATCCGAGTTGGCGCATGCCCTGCGATGCCCCTTCGTGACGATATTCACTTTCGGTGCCCGGCCGCCGACCAGCCTATAGAACTCGGCCATGTCTTTTTTTAGGGTCTCGACCGGATATCTGATCTTTTTCAGCCTTGCCTTTGAGCTGGCCGTAATTTCCTGGCTATTCGCCCATGCTTCGGCCTGATCGGCTGTCACGGGAGATGCTGAAAGCACGGTCGCCATTACGGCATCCTTAAATTCTGCCTTTTCGGCGTCGCTTTTTTCTTTCAGGGCTACAAGGCGCTCTTCCAGCGGCGCCACCTTTTCACGCACCGAAGCGTTAATTCCGGCTTGAAGGTCATAAAGCTTTTCGAGGAAGGCCTCCATTTTTGGTTTCAGATCCCTCGTTTCCGCCTCTCTCCACGCCCTCAACTCTCTAAGCTTTTCTGTATAATTTTCAGATCCAATAGTGATACCAACCGAACGTTCCAAATCGCTGACCTTTTTTCTGTAATCAATCTCGATCGATGTCAACTTGGTGTTCACCTGCTCATAATCCGAGTTTTCCCTCAACGCATCAGCCGTCTTGTTGAGCGCCTCTTGGTGCTTGGCGTAAATCTCCTTAATTTCGATAGAAACGGATTCCATTTCCGCCCGACTTTTTGACTGCAAAATCTTATCGGCACCTTCAATGATTTTCCCTGATTCAAGAAAATGGTCAAAAGTTAATGAGCCCATAGACGCCTTCGGACTCAATTCCGATATTTCCCTCAAAACATCTTCACGCTCAACCCCGACAGCTCGATAGGAATTCCCGCCGCGATTGCCTATCGGAATAAGTAGTTCCCACCGTTCAAGGGGATCATCTGTCGCGCGGGCTTTTTCGAGATGGTCCAATATTGATTTGCCCTCGTTGTAGTGGCTCACCCATGAATCATAGCCGATACCGATATAAGAGCTAAATACGAGTGCCAATGACTCAAAGGACTGCGCTTCTCTCACCCTGTCGGCAACCGTCACCATATTAAAGGCCCTCTATACGCTTTTCGATATACCGGATAGTGGGCGGCTTCACAGGCTCAACATCCTTGATCTCATCCACAATTTCCTTCAGGATGCTCAAAAATCGAATCGGTGTTTCATCGTCAAATTTCCCGGAGATAAGATCCTTCAACTTCTGGTTTTCATCCCCGGCTCCGGTGTCCAGCTTCTCATCAAGCTGCTTTAAAAGCTCTCCGATCTCGCGCCGAACCGCGTTTTTCTCTTTAAAACTGAGCGTCCCGGCTTCCAGCTCGCTCAGTTTTGCGCCGATCTGCTTCCGGATCTGGTTTCTTTCCTTGAATGATAAGGCCATGGTGCGATTCTCCTTTAAGCCGCGGCTTTCTTGGTCAGTGCGGTTGCGTAAGCGTCAACTTTTTCCATCAGGTCGGCGTATTGATCTTCCGGAAGGTCAAAGACTTGTTCAATCACATCGGCAAGGGCGCCCGGTGTCAAGTGATCGTATTTCCCGGAAAGGACGTCATTGGCCACGGTTACCGCCGCGAGTTCTTGCGGTTCGACAGACGGGGAGGGTTCGGGTTCGTTCTGGTCGGGTACCGGGGTTGGTTCCGGTTCTATTACCGGTTCGGGTTCTGGCTCGTTTTGCTCGGCAGGCGGGACGATTGGTTCCGGTTCAGGCGCGGGCTCTGGCTCAGGCACAGAAGCGGACTTTTCTTGAAGGTATTGAGCATAATCCATGCCGGTTTTGGTTAATGATTTCTCGGTCAAAAAGGCGCCGTCATCAGTCGTAAAAAAACGCTCACCGTCGCGCATAACTACCTTGCGGCCAGCGCTGATTTCCGACTCGACCTTTCCCTTTATGGTCATGACAACGCCATCAAATCTTCGTTGAGAGTTGAGGTTGACCAGGGTCTTCTCTTTTCGCATCGGGTCCATGCCGTCTGTAAATCCGTTCACGTTTTCGAATTCCTTTCGAGCCTCATCTGCACGCGACTTCCCTTCCGCATCTCGCACCGCCTGCTCTTTCCTCGACTTACTATTGGCAGTATCGACCTCTATCATCCTGTCTATCTGATCGACGGGAATAAGTTCAGTAAACCCAAGCTCCATCCAGCTCGACTTTACACCGTAAGCCCACTTCCCGCCGTCAAACTCGAAAGACGAAATCGTCCTGGTACCATCGGGGTATGCCTCCCACGAAAACCCTATGTCGTATTTTTGCTCGGGCTTTTGCGGTTCTTCGACGCTCTTATTGGGAGGTTCTTCCCCCTCGACCCAACCCTTATCAAACCCCTGACTCAAAAGATTCTTAGAGAACGTGTTCGCCCAGCTTCTTTCCGGCCGGCCAACCTTGGTGCGCCGGACCTCCCCAAGCGGACCGCGATAGGCAATACCGCTCAACCGAAGGCGCCCGGTATCAGCGCTGGTCGTAAAAACCATTTCCGAGTCGGTCACAAGGTCGCCGTTCATTTCAATGTATTGCGTAAAATAAATCACCCGTTGTCCGTCCGGGCCTTCATCACGCGCTTCTATGACAAGATCAGTATAAGATCCGCTCTTGACCTTCCGGTGGAAATCCCCATCCATTACCGAGGCTTCATACCCGAGGCTATAGAGAAGCTTCGCGGCGCGTTGGGCGGGCATACCATCGGTTTGATCTGCTGGCGGCAAGACGGGAACGATAGGGGCTTTCCCCTCTTCTTTTGGCATTGTTTCATCGGCCTTTTTCTCCTCGGCAGGCAACGCGGCCATGATGGATTCCTTCACAGCCTCAACCGTCACATTCAGCGACCCACCAGGAGTGTGCGGATCTCCATTTACCTGAACCACGCCGCCGCCAGAAACATGCAACCGAAGCTCGGTGCCATTAATGGTAAGGGTCGTCTTTTCCCACTCGCCAAGCCTGTTTTTATCTGGTTCCCATGTGCCCAGGACTCCCCCGAGATCTTTCACAACGGCATCGATGTTGGCCTTGCCTTCAGAGATACGGCTTTCAACTGGCAAGGGGTCAGGCTTCGTAACCTCAGTCGATGCCGCCGTTTCATCTTCGGCCGGACCTTCATCGGCAGGCAATGGATCTGTCAGCACGATTCTGTTTTCAGCCTTCAATTGGTCCACATATTTATCCCATTCGGCCTGTGTGATCTCGCCCTTGTCCAGCAACTCGGCCATAATCCCGGCCTGTTCAAGGTCCTGGAGGCGTAACCCCGGGACGCGCTCTGCCCCCAATGCTACTCGGCGATTGTATTCTGACACCTTGCTGTCACTGGCGGCCTGCTCATCCCTCCTAATTTTCAAAGCGTCAATCTCAGCCCGCAAATCGGCATTGCTCTGTTTTACTTTTTCCAGCCTCGCCGAAGCGTCTTTGATATCCGCATCAACACTACCGGACCGTTCGGTAAGCGCCGATACCTCATCCAAAATGGATAGCCGTTGAGCCTCAAGGGCATCAATATTTTGCGTCACCTCTGCCAATTCCGCCTTTTGCGCCGCAACGTCCCCTTGGCCTTTCTGAAACGCCTCGGAATTCTTAGCCGCGAGTTGCATCAGCCGGATACATGTCTGCTCCAAAGAGACGTCCTTCCCGGATTCAGGGGAAACGACATGCGTGATATCCTTTTTGTTCAGCTTCCAGGCAAAGGCAACGATGGTATCGTCCGGCAAGATCTTCTTGTCGTTTCCGCCCGGGGCATGGAAGAGGATGCTGATCACCTGCCCGTCTGACAGCGGTATCTGGACCGTAACCGTTGCGAACAAACCGGACTTTCGAGGCGTACCGATAACAGGCGCCGCCGCAACAATCCCGGATTCGCCATGCTTATTGAGGGATTTCACCAGGGCAAGCATTTTCGCCTCGGTATTGGCAAACCGCTTTACCCGGACCGACTCGACTATGATATCCTCACCGGCATTCCATGCATCATCAATATCGGAAAAGGACGCCGATTCGCACAACAGGCGGGCATCCTCCGGATCAGCCGACAACCCGTAATAGATGGTATTCATCTCCTGGTCCGAATACCCTTTTGCAAAGAAATCGACTCCGGTCAGTATACGGACACCATCATGTAGGGGATTCATATTATGCAGCCTCCTGTAATTCGGACAGCTCGGCCCGAAGGGTTTCATTCGTTTTGTTCTCCACCTCAAGCTCGGCCATGATCCCGGAATAATCGGACATTTTTACGTCAACCGTTCCCTTGATTTCGGCCAGAGCGACCTTAATCTCCTCGGTTTCCACCGTAACGGTCTCAAGCTCGGCCTTTTTATCCGCAAGCTGCTTTTTTGTGCTGGTTGAAACGGCCGGCGTCCCGCCCTGCTCTTTTTTGAGCGCCCGCTTCCGCCGCTGCTTAAGGTAGGTCGATTCGTTCTTTTTCAAATACCCGGCAATTTCCCCAATCGCCTTCGCAAGCTCACCAGCTTCGGATATGTCGGCATGCTTGATCGGCACCACCTTGCTGTTGATCCTCGCCTGGAAGATCGACCCGTTCCCCTTGATTTTAAGCACCAGCTTTTGGCCCGACTCAAAAGTGATGGTCGCCGTTTTTACGGAAAATCCATCTTCTCGCTTCGGCATGTTCGGGGCATCGACTTTGGCAATCACCTGCCCGTGCTTTTGGGTCAGAGCGTCCGTGATGGGGGATAGCCCCTTCTCGTTGAAATTCGTGAAATTAATTTTGTCCATAGAGATTACTCCATTAATTGAATCGTTTATTGGACCCTATAACTCCCGGAAACGCTTATGACCGAAGTGTCTAACAGATGCGCATCCGTAATCTGAGCGCTTGATCCATCAGTGGCTCCAGTATACACCTTAACCGAGGTTGAGCTGTACAGCGCTAAAGCGTAAAGTCCCTGGTTCATCGCTCCAGACGCCAATGCAGTAGCCCTGATAGCACACGGGAAGCTCAGCGCGTTATGAACCGTGTAGGGAAGTCCTTCGATCAAAACGTAACCTGTTTCACTACCTTTACTTGTCAAGGTAATATTAATCCCGAAATGGACAATGTTGCCGACCCGCGTATACCGGCCAACTTGGTTGCTGTAAGTGATGCCAGTTGAGCTTCCGCCGATGGTTATCGTTGGTGTCCATGTGCCCTCCAGATACCAATCGAGCACCGTTGTTCCGGCGTTGTCTTCATTCCCCAGGATCGACCCGTTAAGGATTTTAGTGGTGCAGTTTGACACATTGCCAGATTGGACAAATTTCCCGGAAATTGTGGCAGTATTGATCAGATCAGTGGTACATGTCTGAACTAAATTGCCCACAATGGTCGCGGCAGTAATCGTCCCTGAAAGGTTGATACCGGCCGAACCGGTTCCGGTAGCACCAGATATTTTGTTTCCGGAAACGACCACTCGGTTGGCGCTCGCTATCCTAATATCTGCCATGTCGTCCACCGTGGCAGATCCACCGAACGAATTACCGACAATCGAGGCATCCAGCGCGCTACTGCTGCCAGATAGCGAAACAACATCGTTCGGGATATTTACAAACTCATTGTCAGACACCGAGACGGTCCCGAGGCCCGTCCCCCCGTAGATTCCGTAATCCGTTTGACCAATAATATTCCCCATGATTTTTACGAGCATGCTTTGATTCGAGGAGTTATTTGCGTAGATCGCATAATCAGTATTCGGTGTATTAACTCCATCCAAAAACAAGCCGGGGCCTATGGTCAGTGCGGAGATTTTTGTATCGTTCGATTCATTGATTCTGATTAAGTAATCTTTGGCCCAACTGACGTAGCCGTTCATTATGGTCAGGCCGTCGCATGCGAGTACACTGATACAACTTTCAGCTATTGTCGCGCCTCCAATAGAAAAATTACTCACCTGGCAAGTGAACGGAGCTTGGTATGTTGCCCCGTCCGAGTTTAGTGTCCGTGTGAAATACAGCAACCCGGCACCAGCTATGGCAGCTCCGGTATATCCGGAGCATGACAAAACGAAATCGGATAACTGATTAAGCTGCCCACCAGCGACTTGAATGCCCTTAAGATACCTACTAACAGATACGTTTTTGAGAGTAAAACCAGCAACCTGTCTCAAATAAATTCCAATCCCTGTCGATACGGTACCGGCATTTGTAACGCTCAGATCGGAAATCCCGCAATTATAAAGGAACTCGTTCCCGGAGCTTGGAGAAGGCGGGTAGAAATAAATACAATTCGCAGAATTCGAAGTATTTGTAATCGTCGTAACGCTTCGACCCGCCCCTCTCAATTTTTGATTTGCCTTGGTCAATGTAAGCGCTGTTACAAGATAATTCCCCTCCGGAAGGAAATTATCGTTTTTCCCGACCGCCAGCATCGCCATAATGGCCGCTGTGCTGTCGGACGTTCCGGTTTTGTCCGCGCCGAACCACAGCGCGTTTATTGCTCTCGGAGCGTATGTCCTCCACCAAGCACCACCAGAGCCGGTTGGAAGAGCGCTGGGAGCGGCGGTGATCCCTTTTTGCGTATCAGCGGTAACATTCGCTACGCATGGGGTACTATCCCACTCGAAGTCTCCCTCGTACCCATCGCCTGCCGATGTGCGGCCTGCAACATGAACGATCGTACCATCCGCCGGGAGGGGTAGCGCAATAAGCTCGGCAAGGGTGGCAACCGTGTCCAGCTTGCTGTTAACCGCCGCCTTTATTGCATTTGCGTCCTCCTCCGAGAATTTCTCCGTATCAAGGAGTGGCGGAATCCAGTCGTTCGCAATTTTGTCGGCCCAAACAATATCAGATGCCGAAGATGTAGACACAGATCCAACCAACATCGAAAACAAACAAAAAATCCAGAGTATTTTTTTCACAGTGTCATTCCTCTCTCTTATAGCCTTCGGCCGAACAACCGACCCCATCTTCATCAATTTAGCCTGTACGCCAGTATGGTTTCGGCCTTGCCTTCTCCAATAATTCCGAATTGCTCCAACGTTTGCAGTGCCTCGACTGTCGCCGGGTCCTTCAAATCCACCTCTTTATCCTTGACCGATTCGAGTCGCCGCGTGATGGTTCTGAGAATCTTTTTCTGGTCGGCCGTCAAGTCGGCATTCTCCTCAAAATTGTCGAAAGCAACCTCCTCTTCCAGCGTAAAGAGCGTCCGCAATTTCCAATGGCTGATAAACACGGATACAGGTTCCGGTTCTGTGTAATCGTCAAGGGGCAGCGCGCCTGAATATTCGGCGACGATAAAATTACCATGCGGGGTCGCATTTCTGAATTTCGAGACATCGTCAGGGTAGGCCACGATGCCGTTATTTATTACTATCGGGAATTGTACTATTCTCATTTATATCTCCAATTTATGCCGACGCTTCCGGCAACCCAAGTATGTCGGCAATGTCGTTTAACCACCTGTCGAAGTCTACTCGTTCGAAATATCTCGGTCCATATGGGGTTGAGACCGCTGAATCCGCGAACCCAACGCTTGTGGCAACATAGCTGTCCCATAGAATGCAGCATGCATATTGATTATATACGCCGAACCCATTCCCGTCCGTGCTACCATAAAACAGAATTTCGCCTACTCCACCGCCACGATAAACAGACACCAGGAACGCCGCTCCGGTATAGAGGGGTCCCGTCCTAATCATCGTCATGCCGTCAGCCGTACGATAACCAGGGTGATGTGGAGTTATGCCACCGAGAGTAATCCCGACAGGACCCGATACGATTGACCCGTCTGATGACGAAATGACATAGCTGTCGTTATCGTCGCAAATCGTGAAATCTCCAGATCCGTGCGCCGCTCTCTCGATAAAACCGCCCTGATCTCCGCGGGATAGATTGACATCCGCCTGGAAAGAACCGATGGATGTAATGGTTCCGGTTAGGTCGTCAAGCTTTGCGACATAAACCCTATCAGGAGTTGCCCCTGTATCGATGGCAAACACCCACAACGCCTCGTCTACGTTGTCATACCAGATGAGCCCTCCCCATTTGTCACATGCCGCATTGACATAGGTGCATGCCCTGGTCCAAACCACGTTTCCAGCCGAGTCATAACGCTCTACCGAACCTGTTCCATTTGTCGGCAGGCGAATCATACTGCCGTCATTCGCTATGGTCGGGAGCCAATTCGCATAGGTTAACGCATCTGCCCCACAATAAAATTTTCTATGAATGGTCATTGGAGGTCTTAGGCCACCGACCTCGCCTTCAAATCCTCTAATCATGATACCTCCAAGCCCATTAACGCGAACGCTATCATGTCGGCAGCACCGGATTTTACGCGAATGGTTTGGCCCGCACTCAGCGTAACGCTGATCTGTTGAGGTGCGCCTCCGACACGGTTGAGACCGTAGGCCACCAGGGGGAGATTACCCGATACGCCGGTAACGCCAGTGAGATAAACCCCGTATGGGTGGTATTCGCTATCAATGTTGCAGACATTTATTACAGCGGCCGGCACCGAGGTATTAGCGGGGCATTCGTACAGCTCTACCTCGTCGGTCGAATCCGGGATCAACCCGGCAATGGCTTTATATGTGTCCGTCATGCTTTGGCCCCCTATATCATTATTGCGTAGTGATATGCGCGTGTTGCTATAGCCGTTACGTCATGGATTGATGCCGTTACAACCAACTCGCTAATTGTGAATGTGAGGTTTTCGGCCTGCCCAATGGCCGTCATTACATCGACCCATTTCTCCATGGTTGTGGACCCGGCACCAGGGGGGATAAAATCCGCCTCATCAGCGAAGGATATCCCGTAAAGGACTTCCCCGACATCCGGATCTTGTGCAAAAATACCGAATTCTGACAGCCGAAACCCAGTGAAGACGTCCCTGTTAGAGAATCGGAACCGTATTCTTGCGACCCCTCCGCCTGGGGCATAGAGTGACGATATAGGGGCGTAATATTTTAAATCAAATAATTCGGTCAGACTGTCATAGGTTGGTGTCCCGGCAAACAGATCCCACTTAATATCCGTTTCATCCGGTTCCGGCAGCTCCGAAGTATGCGCCACGGTGCATACCAGCGTCTCTGCGCCAGAATCCACGTCAACGACATCGCCAACCGCATAATCGACACCCGCCGCCCATACAGCCCCGTTATCGATAGGCAGTTTTCCGGCTCCAAGGCCGACCCTCGTGTATTCGAGAGTGGTCCCGGTTTGTGCCTTCGCCAGTAGGTCAGCCCCGAGGGATGTTAATCTTATGCCAGGGAATTGCATATTTGCACCATGTTAAAACGTAAATGGAAGTGTGTAAGGGAACCCACCATCGAGAACGCCAATTTCAATGACGTCACCGTCCCGGACGAAGGACACAAAGTTAATCGGTAAATCGACCTCTGAAAAAATCTTCACCCCGTCAAAAACGATATGCGCGGGCCTCACGCGCAACATCTCATCCCAAACCTGAGTTACGAAATTTTCTATTGTAATGCCAAGGGTTGAGAGTGTGGATAGACCTATATCTACGGACCCGTGGCAAGTCAGAAAATAGTCCTCGATATTTTTACCGACTAACGATAGTTGGGTTTGACCAACGAACTCTGTGCCATAAGGCGTATCCCTCGGAGCATATAGCGGCGTCCATGTCACTCCAGTAGTCCAGAATTTTCGGAGCAACGTCGATTCGATCATGAGCTGAGTATCTTTGAACTCTATGGCAATTCTGCGCCACTCAATAGCGATCCGCTTATCTTCTGCACCTGACAGGTTGTCGTCTGCGCACAGGTCTTTTAGATCCCGCAATCGCCTTAACAGCACTTCATCAGATGCCGTATAGATAGATTTTGCATTATCCGAATCGGCAACATGGGGGTCGACCTCTTCTTCCCAAATGGCCTCTATGGATTCGGCGAGATCGACCCATCTGGCTATCTGCTGCTTCGCATATGTAAGCCTTTCCGACAGCCACCCCATCAGTACGATACCTCCAGGGTGATGTGGTCGGTATCTGTGGCGTAAAACTCGTTTAAAACGCCTGTCGGATCTCCGGATTTCGTAACTGTGAAATACTCTCCGGTATCTGAAAAGAGATTAAGCGCCTGTACGATCGCATAGCATTCGTGAAGGATGAACTCTTTGCCGAGAGAGGCAGAAGTGGCGCCATAATTTGCAAGGAGAGCGGTCCGTATCGCAAAATTTACCGCATCTATATTCCGGGCCCTGGAGACTTTCCCGGAAACGGTTATGGTGTAAAGGGTTACGACCGGATCAACCCACTCGAAGGTCCGATTCAGCCGCGGTTCAGCCTCAAGGGCGGCGATGACATCGACTTCGACTGTAGACATGTCTTCCGCATAAGCTGATATAAAGATCTTGTTGACGAAATCAAGGCTACTAACACCGCCATTGGCGAGTGTCGCTTCCTGCTCACCCCATGCCCGAGCCCAGAAGACGTTTGGGAAGCGTTTTTTTATGAAAAACTCGTAATCCTCTTTCCATACGAGCCGGCCATTATAGATCGGCCAGTACTGCAAATTCCGCCGAATCGACTCATAGCCCTCCATGTCGGTCCCGCCGATAACCGGCGTCACTGTCGTTACCTTGACATTGGCAGGCTCACCAGCAGAATCAAGGACCTCGCCAACGATGCTTAAGGACTGCCCTGAGTTAAGCGTGGTCTCCCCGTTGGTAATGGACAGGATAATTTTTATCGTGCTGCCAAGCGGCGGAATGAGCCCAAAAACACCGTTTCCAAATCTGATGCCGGTCTGAGCCGTATGCGCGTAAAACTCGTCGTAAACATGAGCCGTTGCGCTCACGTTTTGAAACCGAGAAGAAAAGGTCCACGGCTCGAACCCAGCACCTTCTCCAAGATCCACCTGGACCGAAATGCCACATATTTTATCCGACAATTCCTGATCGAACAGAATCTCATAAAAGGCCATTTCTTCAGTAACGGGATAATCCGTTTCGGTAATCTCCAACTGCTTCAATTCGGCTGTTTCGGTGTCGCCAGGGGCAATTTCTATTGTCGGCACCAGGATATAATCTTCCTGCGTATCTGAGAAAAAGGGTTGGTTTGCGAGAAGAACTACATTGGCAGTGCCGTTATTTTTGATATTTGCGGTCCCGACAGACGGGGCGGCCTTCGTCGGGATGTAATTTTCATCCTCAACGTGGGCAAGAATGCTCGATCTGCTAACAGCGGTTGAGCGAAAGTATTCCTGAAAAGATCTCTCTATTCGGTAAAGCGCCTGCCTGAGCGCCCATGAAACGAAAATAGCCAAATGCTGAACGAACTGCGAGTCTTTAAGCTGAGTCCATGACGCCTTGGCGCCCAAGATCTCTTTAAATTTCTCTATCGCCTCTTCTTTGCTGATCATACATACACCCGCATGTCAAAAATTCCATTAGCATGTTCGATAGTTATGTGCATCATGTCTATTTCGGAAAATTCTGCATAAACCCTTCCAACAACGAGGTCTTCAATGTCCTGAATTATTTTTTTCCGGATTGCCATACTGGCGATAATGCTCAGATTCGGGCTTGTCGGATCGTGTTTGTAAATGTTAAGCGGATGCCCCCAGGATGGATGATCCGCCACTGTGCCGGTGGGAGTGTTTAGCCACTCAAGGATGCGCTGATTCATGGCATCGCTATCATCATGGGTTTTGATCCCCTCTGATGGAGATAGGCCTATCTCCCAGTTATATTCACGGATGACGCTCATGGGTAGCCTTTAAAGATTTATTGCTTTATAACTTTATTTCTTTATACATGCGGGCACGAAAAATGCAACAGGAAAAATATAAGGAGACAAAGGCCATGCAGATTCTTGCCAATGAATCAGCATGGCCTTGACGGATCATCACGGATCGCTCAAAGAGAAAGTCGCCGCGGTAAGCCGGTATATCCCGGCCGCGCCGTAGACCTCCGCCGTAACATCGTCTCGCGCGATGAGCGCACCACCGGTTAATGCGTTATAGTACCCAATATGGTTGACGGTCTGCCCAGCCGCGATGCTGAATTCCAAGGCTGGATCGCAATCGCCAACTCTCGACCCGCCTGACGCCGCCGCAAGCGTGATTGCTTGACGCGCCGCAAGCTCGGTACCTCCGGTTGACGGGTCCCCGTTGCAAGGAACGCAATGGGTTATGCCGACCGCCGTTAACATATTGTTCTTACCAGTTACCGTAAAGCCCATCGTCATTTTGTCACCTCGTAATTAAAATGTTATTGGTTTTTCTATCTAAAACGTAAAGGGGAAGGTGTATGTGAACCCTTCAAAGAACGGTTCCCCGGCAGCCGTCACAGACCCGGCAGCAACCACGGCCGTGGCCGCGCCCGCCACCTTCACGCCACTCGACGCTGTGGTGCCTATGCTCGATACGGCTGTTGGTGTGCTCTGCACCTTGGTCCCGTCCGTCACAACGGACGCGGCAGCGGTTACACCGGTGACAGCCCATGCGACCTTCACTCCACTCGACGTGATACTGCCGATGCCAGAGATGGCCGTTAATACACCCAGGGCTTTTGCCCCAACCGTCGCAACGGACCCGGCCGCGGTCACGGCCGTGGTCGCTGCCGCAACCTTTGTCCAACTCGACGTGATACCACCTAAGCCAGAGACGGCTGTCGATGCGCTTCGAACCTTTGTCCAGGACGTTGACACGACTCCATCTGCGGTCACGGCAGTGGTAGCGCCCGCCACTTTTACCCCGATCGACACGATGGTGCCGATGTCAGAGACGATTGTTGCGGCGCTCGGTGTTTTTGATCCGGTCGCAACCACGGACCCGGCAGAGACCACGGCCGTGGCCGCGCCCGCTACTTTCAGGTATGTCGTGTCTATTACCGATATAGCAGATACGGCTGCAACGCTCCCAACCACTTTCGCCCATGCCGAAGACAGGTTTCCTATAGCCGATACCTGCGATACACCGCTTCCAACCTCAAATTTAACGCCGGTTGATTCAACGATGCCGCTTGCGGATATCACACTTAATGCCAGTGCTGTTTTTGCCCCAGGCCCGGAAATAATACCCGTTGCGCCAATTGCTGTTTGATCCGATGAGAGCTTTTCGCCAAGGCATGAAACTATTCCTACGCCGACAACTATAGATTCGGGGAGAAGGCCGATTTCGATAATATCCCCGTCACGGACGAATGAGACGAAGTTGATCGGCAGATCCACCTCAGACGAAATGGTAACCCCGTCAAAAACGATATGCGCGGGCCGAACACGCGATATTTCTTCCCCCACCTGCGTAACAAAATCCTCTATCGTTACGCCCATTTCCGCAAGTGTCGAAAGACCTATATCTACGGACCCGTGGCAAGTCAGAAAATAGTCCGAAACGTTACCGCCAACGGATTCAAGCTGATTTTTGCCAATGAACTCCGCCCCGTAAGGCCTGCCTTTAGGCGCATATAGTGGGGTCCATGCAACCCCCGCTGTCCAGAATTTTCGGAGAAGCGTCGAATCGATCATATATCGAGCGTCTTTGAACTCAATAGCAATTCTGCGCCACTCAATAGCGATCCGTTTATCCTCGGCGCCAGAGAGGTTATCCTCGGCGCACAGGTCCCGCAACTCGGTCAACCTTAGAGCGAGAACCTCATCCGAAGCGGTATAGATCGACTTCGAGTTATCGGCAGCATCAAGATAGGGGTCAACCTCCTCTTCCCAAATCGCCTCCAAAGATTCTGCTATATCTACCCACTTGACAATCTGCTGTTTGGCGTACGTGAGCCTGTCGGAGAGCCACCCCATCAGTACGAAGCCCCCAGGGTGATGTGACTATGATAGGCTTGGTTGTTCGGCCCCGAAAGGATGCACCAGTTCATCGCGTCACCATATTGTATTCACGAATCGCGCTCATAGGGGGCAGCCTTTATAGGTTTATTTATTTCTTTAAAACTTTATTTCTTTATACATGCGGGCACGAAAAATGCAAGCGGTTTTGGTATGAACGGATATTGTTACGGTTTTTGGCTCGGCAGGGTTTCTATGTCGGCGGCGATCATTACCGCGACAGTTTCGGCCTTTAAAATTCTCAGGCCAACAAGCTCATCAGCGCCGCCCGGAAGCAATATGAGGTCATAAAGTGGGGATAAAAAATTCCCGTAAACATTGTCCGTGAAAAGGGCATCGTCCGTGGTGGCAAATCCTTTGGCGAGGGTCTTATCGAGGCTATAACCGGCAGCATAAAAGCCCTTGCCGATATCGACAACGGCACGAAGGAGGCACTTCACATCGTGGAGACGGTCGCAATTGTTAAGCGTTTCGATCATATGCTCAAGGTCTATGTGCTCTAAAAGCGACGTCAGGGTCTTTGGATTTGGAACGGCAGCCCGTGGCGGTCGCCCGGGTATCCGAAAGGGAAGAATGTCCTCATGGATATAGCACATCAGGGCCGAAAACAGCACCCACGCGAATAGGGTTTTCATCTGTTTGATGCCCTCCGCCTGGATTCTTCTGCCTTGATGTCGGAATTTGTTTTTTGGATCACGGCGATGGTCCCGTAGCTTAGAACGCCGTCTTTTTTTAATGCGGCCACGCCCTCTTTTGTCGCCATAAGTGCGTGAACGGGCAAAAACATGTCCCCGTAAACCTTGTTCATGTAGATCATATTTTCTACGGATGACATCCCTTCTGCGACCGTTAGATCGAAGTCGTAGCCAGCGGCCGAGAACCCCTTAGAAATTTCACGCAAAAACCTTACCATCCCATCAACCGATTGATTGCTTACCGCTACGATTGCCTCAAGCCTTTCGAAATCGATATTGTGGAAGATCTCCATGACTGCACGCTTGTCGTTGTGCGGTACCGGCTTAGGCTCTCCCCACGAGAAGGCGGACGATGAACAAACAAAAATTGCAAGAAAACACAATACGGCGACGGAATGGCGGGCGATTTTCATTTCTCATATCCTTTCTTTTCGGTTTTTCGGAAGAGACGATGAGGCAATTTATCAAGTGGAAAAAGAAAAGTCAAATCCTGTCATAGGCCATCAAAGTGAGGGTCGAATCGTCATATTCGGTTGGGATGTTGAACGGGTCTCTATAATTCTTGTCCTTTTTTGCCGCAAGCTCCCGGCGAGGCCCGGCCGCCGATTGAGCTGACTGCTGACCTTTGGACGCGGCACGGGCATTCCCGGTGGAAGCGGTTCCTCCCTGAGGCGCCTCCTGGATCTCTTTCACTGCCGGCATGGGGGATACTGGTTTGATTGCGCCAACGGTTTTGGCCTGGTCGCCGGTACTTTCGGACACGACGCCGCCAACTGCCACTGTGCCTGCAGAAACCGCCATTGGACCTGTCACGGTTGCTTCCACCTTGGCTATTTCTTCTTTTCTGTCGGATAAAATCTGCCCTGCCAGTGCTTTGCGGTATCTCCTTTTGGAACCGTCAGGGTCATGAGGTACTTCATACTTATCCGAAACGATTTCTGCGGATGAGGCCGCGGTTTTTGCCCGTTCCAGATGGCGCCCGGCCTTTTGATAATATTCCCCGTTGCGGAGTTCATGGTCAATGAATTTGAGCTGCTCTTCCCTGCTCGATTCGCGGATATCTTTTCCCGCCCACTCCTTAAAGGCTTCCTGCCTTGGTTTATGCCACTGCGCAAGCCCGTAAGCACGGTAAACCCCATTTTCGTCCTTATCGCCCTCTGCCTTGTGGTTACCACTGCTTTCGGCCTGAATATTTGCCGAAATGCCAGCAGCCTGCTCTTTCGTCCAGCCCATCTTTTCAAAGAATTCCGCATCAGAAGTAGCGGTTTTCCCACCCTTGGCAACCGGCATATTCTCCCCGCCAATGATGCCCTCCTTCATCAAATCACGGGCGAGAAGCAGACCGTCAATGGCAACCGAGGCAACGGTACCGACAATGGGAACGATGCTCACAAGCCCGGATGTCAGCTCGCCGGCCGCACCAACATAATCCCCGTCGATAGCCCGGTCGATAGCGAAGGCTGCACCCATGGCTGCGCCAACACCGGGAAGTTTTTTAAGGGCTGATTTTCCGGCTGCTTTTTCGATCGTCTTTGCACTGCCCTTCGCACCGCCCTTTCCCAACATCTCCATGCCGCTTTTGCCAAAATTCTTGGCACCCTGGACGATGGCACTTTCACCAATAGCCTTGGAAACGCTCTTCACGGCAGGATTTTGAGCTATAGAGGAAACCACCTTCGCGCCTACACCACCGGCAACTGCTGCCGCCGTCTTGACACCGGGGAGATTCCCGACAAAATCACCAGCAGTCTTGACCGCCGTTTTGCCCGCATCAAGGGCTTTGCCAATAAAGCCACTTTTGGCCGCCACCTTGGTGCCTGTTTTTAGGCCCGTCTCGGCGACTTCTTCGGCGACTTTTTTTCCGAAAAACTTCCCGGTGAGCTTCCTGACCTTGTTCAGTAACCACCCGCCCGCTACCGCTTCAACTATGCCCGGGCCTGAAGATCCGGCCGCGGCACCCCCACGGGATGCAGACAGAAGCGCATAACTCCGCCTGGCATCGGCTTTATCAGCCTTTTCGATAGCCTCAATAACCCTCTCTATCGCCTCGGTCGTTTTCTCGGCCTGCTCATGGTCCCGGACGTCTTTCAGGATGCTTTTTTTGCCTGGCTGAACAGCAGCTTTTAAGAAGCGACCCTGATCATCGCGCTTATCGTCTTTGGGCTTCTCGGCCTTTTTGCCACCAAAAGCCCCTGCAATTTTATCGAACCCGGCCTTAAGGAACCGGTTGTCTTTCGTTGTTCCGGCAGCATCGGCAAGCTCCTTCGCCGCGGCCCAAAACGGTCCGCCCGCGGCCATACCGGCTGCATCGGTCGCTGAGGTTGGGGCACCGCCAGCGATAAAGTCCTTTGCTCTGGAGATAATCCCGCCCGCTTTGGCCACGGCTTTCCCGATCGCACCAGCGAGCCAAGTGTTTTGCTTTTTCACCCTGCGCTGATTCAGGAGGTCCGCGCTTTTGGATTGCTGGATAGCAGGTGTCGTTCCGCTTTGGGAAACCGGCCTATTCCCGGCCGCCCGCCGTTCCGCTGCCACGGTCCCGGTTTTTTCGGAGGGGATGGCTTTCGTGAACCGGCCGCTTGAATCCCGTAGTCGTTGGGTTCCCGTTCCCGGCATTACGGATCGCACCTTTTCGGCACGGCCGGCAACGGGAATATTCCCTGGCAAAAAAGAATTTCCGCCATACGGCTTTCTATACGCCCCAGGCACCGGACCGGCCGGAAGGTAAGCCACCCGTCCGGTGCCAATCCGCGTTATCGGTTTGACCGGATATTTCCGGGTCGCCGACGCCATAGCCTTTTCGAATTTGGCAAGGACCGCCGTATTCCGCTCAATCTTCTTGAGAATGGCGATGGTTTGGGGGCTATCGTTCATGATGTCCATGTAGAATCAAAGTTATGCCTGTTCTTGTATTCGGCCTGCTTCCCGGGGTTCCACTGGTTGACAGGCCTCAGATACCCGACCACCCGGCTATAGACCTCGCATGGCTGAAAATTATGAAGTTTTTCGTCTTTTTCAAAGCACGCTTCGCATTTTATCCAAACCAGATCGCCCTTGCCATAAACCGCGCCGCCTGAAACAGAAAGCAGGCCGGATTCATCAACAGCGGCGAGCACAGTTGTATTTTTCCCGCAATCATGACACTCGCCCTCCCATCCGATCTCATTCGTTTCATTGTCCGAAAAGAGTCGATCTAAATCTTCTTTCGTCATTTTTTCTTCTTTGCCTTCTCTATTGCTGAGTGCAGGTTCACAGCGATGCTTTTCGGGCTTTTCAGGACCCCGTGCATCTGCTGACCAGCGAACCTGCACAAATTATTTATGATATTGTGCCATGACTTCGAATCATAGTTGCGGTATGAACTCGCTATTCCGAAACGTGACCCGAACTCGGGTCGTAACCTCCTTGTCGTCAGGGCAGGCAAGTTTTGGGGAAACGAAATAGACCCGGCCATCCTCATAGACGGATTCAAGGCCATGCTCCATTTCTTCCACCATAGCCCCCACAATGGCAATCAGCTTTTCGAGGGACTTAACCCCCATTTTTTGGATCCACAATTCGACAGGGCTATCCTCCCCGGGCGCAGGGGCAACGCCGTCCTCAAAGGAAATCTGAGAAAGAAGGGTTTGCAGCTTCATTTTGATGCCTTGCTGTCTTGCCTCTGCCGATCCTGCCGGCAATAGTCCAAACGCTATCCGCTCAAGCTCAAGCGTCTCTATTGACCGGCCAGATATCGGTTTCACGACGAGCTTTTTACCGTCGAATTCGGCCTTCCTGAATGCGGCGCCTTTGATTGCATGGTAGCTGTCGAGCAAGGTCTTAAGATCGAATGTGTGCCGATGCTCTTTGCCGCATTGGCACTGGTAAGTAACGGAATACCGGTGATCATCCTCGGTGCAAACGAAATACCATAGCAATGCGAAGCGCCGGTCATCGGCCGTCCAGTCGCGGGAATCAAGAAAAAAATCCTTGTTCTGAATCCGGTTTAGAAATGCGGTTGTCGCCGCTTCCTCCCTGGAGGGATCAAGTGCACTAAAATCAAGCGCATCTTCAACAGTCGCTTCCCGGAGAACGATTTCCTTTGTGGGGTCGCTCGGCAGTGTAAAAGGCGGAATTAACATGGTTCTCTCCTTTATGATCTGAATTGAATGAATACGATGGGGAACTCCAAAAGCCCCTCACCGTCACGGGATTCGGTAACATCGCCCATTTGGGTCGGAATAACCTCCCACTTATCGGTTTCGACCTCACCGTTCCCAGTAGATATTATTGAAAATCTTTTAATCTCGATCTTGTATTTGTCAGGCAGGTTGACGGTGCCATCGGCGTTCACCATCTTTTTGATCTGCGATTCGAACCATTTGGAAACTCTTTGGTCCTCGTGGTCCCGCATTACCATTGATATAGTTACCGGCTGGACACCGACAGGATAGGTCAGGACTTTAAGCCCAACCTTTATAGGCTCAACATCAATCTCGTCGGGCCCATAGGATATCTCTTTAATCAGCAGGTCAAAATCATCCTGCGGATAGCCCTTGACCTCGATCCGGAATTGGTACGGATGCCTGAACGGGGTTTCCACTAACCGCTTGACGATTTTCGTTTTGATGGAGTTGTAGTCGGTTGCCAAGAAGCACCCCTAAGCGACGGTGCTCATGGGGATAATCGCCATGGCATCGTCCATTTCGATTTCAACAGCGCTGATATCCGCCTTAAGCACATCGTCGGACGGTAATTCACGCTGCATGCCGGTTGCCATGGCAATGTTTCGTTCTCGGATCGTGTTCCGGTGGGTGAGGCATGCCGCGAAATGTTTCGTTATGAGGCCGATACTTTCATGCGGGAGATCGTCATCTACCTCAAGCGCTCTAAAATCTACGAGATATGAGACATCGACAGGATAGACATAGGTTCCGGACAATTCGATTTCGGTCGCCGTGACATTGTAATCGGTCCACCGCCCTCTCGCGTCCGAGGTCGACGCTACTACCAAAAAATCTGCCGGTTTTGCAATGGAGGTTTCAGGCGTCTCGATCTTGACGGACCGGATCGCGCCGGCATGATCCTGAAATACTCCCATTGAATCTTTGATCATCTGTTCGAGCTTCGCGGAATCACTGTAATAGAGCGTGTCGAACCGGGCGGATACCTGCGCTATGATTTCAAGGGGTGTCATTCTCTCTCCTTTAAAACTTCAAAACTTTAAATCTTTACGTTGGGTTAAAAATAAGACACCCAGTTCACGTAAAGAGTTCCGGATACCTTCAGCGGGGCATTATCTTCCGTTGAATTTTCAACCGGCTCTGAAGCAAACCAGCAAAAATCCATCAGTAGGGACGTGTAATCGTTCGGGTTCGGTTGAGCTTCGGAGAGAAGCTTCAGCGTGACTTGACGATACGATTTTTCCTTTACCCAGGTCCGCAAATCCCTCAGAACATGGCCCTGAACCGTCTCGATAAAGGTGATCGGCAGCTCGTGGGCATTCGTGATTTTGCCCTGCTGCTTCACCTGGATACCATGCGGACCAGTAATCTCAACCATCTCGCGCTTAATCGCGGGCCACTGTGCGGTCTGAACCAGAAATTTAAGGTCGTTGAACCCCTGAATCGTCATCTGGAAGTCGTCTGCTTTGGCTTTTTCACCGAGGCCAACAAATCCCGCAAAAGCGCTTTTGATCAGTGGCACGTTCGCCGTTCCCGTAAATAGAGCCATGTTATTTCTCCATCACCACGTATGCGTGGCGTCAATGGTTGCTAAGTTGATCATTTCTTTGGTTTCGACCTGGAGATTCACATCCGCCCAAACCATGTACCCATCGGCCGTTTTGGGGCGGCCCATGGGCACGGTAAGGCCGGTGATTACGCAATTGGGGTAATAGGCCATGTATCCGATTTGGATCGCTACGGACTTTGGCGTGCCGCCGAATGGTGAATAATCATCCGTTGCGGGCACCAGCATCCGCTCAAGCGCTCGTATCGGTTCCATGACCTCTTTTCTGGCATCCGACAGCGCATAAAAAACAAGCGGCATGGTAAAAACGGTCGGGCGATTACCCTCCCAAACTTGCGCGCTGTTTAACTGGCTCTTGCTGGTAACGCCGGTCCCGAGTTGCGCGAGTCCAGCCATTTTTTCAAAATACCCGCCGATGGAATCCTGCTCAAACGGACTATTCCAGTTGACCTGAAAATCCCGAGAGATTTCCTCACCGTATACAGCGCAAACGCTGACGTTTTCCTGCCAGATCCACGCTTTTAGATGGGGGCTTACGGCCTGGTCATGATTCCCCAGATCCGAAAACCCCTCCGGTCTTTTGAACTTGCCCATTCGCTTCCTATTTCATTCCATGTTGCTTGCGGATTCGCATAGATTTGGCGCGGTTTCTTCTGGCGCCAGCCGTGTTGGCCCGCCGCCTCGCCGCCTTCAAGGCCGCTTTTTGAGCCGGACTCATGCGGTACTTCTTGACCCGTTTGCGTTTAAACGTGACGGCGCCGTTTCGAATCACCTTTTTGACCGATTCGAACACGATATCTTCCTCGCCGCTGGCCGTTGCAAACCGGCTGACGATCTCGTCATTGTCCATTTCGAGGGAATCCAGCTTGTCGGCGATGAACCGGCCGAGCTTTTTACCCTGCTCGTCATCTTCCTCGTCAAAAAAAGAGGAGACGTTCGCCGCCGACCCGCCGAGCTGTACCAGGGCATTGCCTACTGCCGACAAGAGGTCATTGTAATCGTCCTCTTCGTCATCAGAGACTTCCCCGTCGCCGTCCAGGTCGATCATGCCAACGACAATGGCGTCCAGGTCTGCATAGGTGAATTCCTTGTTCTCGACCCATGCCATGGCAGAAGCCATGCCCATCGCTCTGATCTGCTGGTTTGAAAAAGACGTCAGGCTCTCTTCGTCTTCTTCCGCCGCCTCAAAAATTCCGACCGGTTCCTTTTTCTCAGGAACCTGCTTGTCGTAATTAAACGTTTTGTCGAAAATGGTGTTTGCGCCGAAGTACTGGAACGCGAAGGGAATGCTCATACTGTCACCTCATTTTTAAAAAAGGGTTAAAACCCAAAAATCTTATTTGATAAGTTTCGGCTGACCCGCAATACGCCGAGCCGCGCCGGTCGGGCATATTTCCCAGAGCACCAACCAGAGATCAATTTCTTGCTGAGTGACGGTCAGGATGTAAGGCTCAATCCCATAAGCCGGGTCCCGCGGGGGGACAAGTCCGCCCGACATTACGAGATCGTCAAGAATCTCTTTCGTCTGCCGGTAAAGGCTTTCGTAGGTGATCCCGTCCGGCTCGAATTTCGCGGCCGAGGCGGCCTGAACGAACCGATGATCAATGTAGTTCAAGATCCGGTTGACCCACCCGAAACGCTCATAGTTCTCTTTGTAATAGACCGCCAAATCGTCATCGCACACGGCGCCGCCGCTTGAGGAAACTATTACCGGGTTGATTCTGGCGGTGTAGAGAGCGTCCCTATCCAGAACATCGTCGGCATAGAGCGGTTTGATCCCGGTCCGTTTCAGCTTGGCGCGTTTCTCGCCTGCCGCGGCATAATGGATGCCGGGGACCTCGCCGGAATAAATGGCATTTCCCCTCGCATGGGCAGCCGCCATCTCTCCGGAGACACCCCACACTGTTTGCCCGCCGTAGAATCGGTCCGAAGCGGAAAAAGGCGCATGGTAACATCTGGCCTGCCGGCTATCGATACTGGTCGTTGCGATCCAGGTGATCGCGGCATCGTGTTTTATGGCCGGCGAAGCGTCGAAAAGAAACGTGTTGTGCCTCAACTCAGCAATGGCCGCGCAATTTGCGAGGACATCGGTGTCAAGGCTTCCGGCCGCAAACATGAGATCGGCAGCAAACGACTCGTTTCTGAACAGGTCCCATGCCGCTATAAATTCCTCGGATGTTGGCGTCCCGCCATTGGTTCCACCGGTGAAAGTCGTCGCTACGGCGAGCCCTGTCGTTGCGGCTGTCGAAAACTGAGCAAACGTGAACGTATCGTTAAAGTCGCACCGGTACCGGCTCGAATTGTTTTCGAGAACGGTTTCGATAAAGGCCGGAAGCCCCATGTCATCAACATCGGTTGCGGCCAGGCCCACCGTATAGGTTTCGGTGGCGGCCGGGTCCGTTTCGCCGTTTTCGTCCAGATCGGTAAAGGTAATTTTGAACCGCTCGGTCGTCGCGTCAATGTCCGACACGACAACTTTTCGGTTGGTAGACGGGTCCCCATCGATGACCCAGATGGACAAAACGATTCCGGTCCCGGCTTCTACCGGTACAACCGGATAGGCATTGCCGTCCTTCACCAGCACGCCCTCATCATCCATGGTGATGGACGGGTACTCAGCAGTGCTGTCGACAACCCTAACGACATTGACATAATCGCAATCCCGCAAGGCGTCAGCAACGTGCCGAAGGCCCTCCATTTTGGCGCCGCCCACCTTTTTGGAAAACGGTTTCCCGAGGATTTCCTGCCAATCCGAATAAAGCACCTTCAGAACCGTGTTTGGCTGACCTCGCGGCGCCTCAACAACAGTTGCGCCAACGGACACGAGCCCGCCTCCAGTGGTTTCGGTCGCATCGATCGGCGCCAGAACGGTTATTTCGGCGGCATTCGTAATGGTATTCTTCATTATTCAGCCCCTCCATAGACAAGCCCGTAGGCCGCCTGTTTTGCTTTTAGGTGGTGTGTCGCCTCGATTCTGAACTCGCGGCCGTCCGGAACGATTACCGTCCAGGTATCCTCCATGTCGGTAACCTTGCTGGTCTGGCACGCGCCAAAAAACTCTTCTTTGCTCATGGGAACCATGGTTTCTGGGGTTACGGCAGGATCGGCAACGGGCTCCTCTACCGGTTCTTCCCATGCAGGCCCAATCTTGATCACGGGCCGCCGTTTCCGGATATGCTCAGCCAATGCCTCAACGTGCGATTGCGGGATTTCAAATGCTTTTGGTTCGAAAATCCCGCCCGGGATAAAGAAGCGAAACCCCCGTGCGGCGTAATGGAATCCACTCGCGGAGGGGTTTGTAACCAGGATTTTTATTTTTTCTTCGGGCATTGCAGCCTCCTAAAGCGGAATTAAGAAGGTAAGCAGGGGGCACCCTCCGCCCGAAAGGTGCCCCCTTATTGCCGGGAAAGGAGAGAAGACCGGCAATTGCCATTGGGGCTTATCAGCCCGTAGTGAATTCGAGTTCCATGAAGTAATTCCGGCCATCGAAGGGATGGATATCGCGGTATCCAAGGCCCCAGAGGGTGGAAGACTTTTGAAGATCTTTTTGAACAGGGTGGGTAAAGGGGATCGGGGGGATACAATCGCCGACCACGTACCCGGCCTCACCAACGGACGTACCGATACCGTAAGCAAGGGAGTGCATGGACGTTGCGGTCGGGTCCTCGTAGGCATCCCACATGCCGTACATGCGGCCGATGTAGTGCGGTTGGGCCTGTCGGACATAGCCGGGCGCCGGGGTAAAGAAAGGCGCGGGCAAGTATTTCACGATGCTGGCCGAATCGGAGTCAAAAACGACACCGGACAGACCAGCGATACCGGTGCGGTTCATTATTTCGGCGTCCATCTCAAGCAATGCCAGTCGAAGCGTTTCGTAATGCTGGCCTACGGTCAACCCTGAGGGGACATCGATATCCCACTGCTTCGTGCCCTGCGCATAAAACCGCATGTCGTTCAGGATCTTGCGGTCACGCTCAGCGGCCACGAAGTTCCGGATGCCGGTCATGGCCATACCTTCCATGTTCAGGTTGAATTCCCGCTTCATGGCCCAAAGCGCCTGGATGGAACTCCAGACATTTATTGCCATTTCGTGGGGGTAGACGACCTTGGAAAGCATGGTGTGATCGATCACCGGGATAAGCGTGGGGTCGGTCTCGATGTCGATATCGACACACACATGAACCTCGACACCATCGGCAGGGGCAGTTGAGAAGACGGGGGTTACGACACCGGTGGAGTAGGTGACGGATCCGGTAACGGTTACAAGGGTTGCGCCAACATAAAATGTGCCGTGCAGACTGCCCTCACCATCGTCTACGGCAACGAGGTCCCTGTCATGCAGAATTTTGACACGCTTCGGCTTGATTGGTTGGGCCTCACCGATGTCGGTGGCCGCGCTGAACTGGAAGTAGTTTGCGGTCGTACTATCCGCACCGCCCACCTCGGTACCGTCGCCGGTATCGGTCAGGTAGCGCTGGTCCATGGAAGAGTACTGACCATTAAAATCATAGCCGATTACGTCACCAGTGGTCAGATCCCCGAAAGTGGACCCTGCTGTGCGCTTTACTTTGAAAATCTCGGACTGGTTGAAGGTCCCGGGGATATGGGTAACCATGCGGGACGTGATACTTTGCAGAAGGACGGGAAGAACCAGGGCGACCATGCGGTCTCGCATCATGACACCCTCAGTGGTGCTTAAACCAGAGGACTCCAAGATGGCGGCGGCCAGACCCGGCATGTTATCCGGGGGGAGAAGAAGGTTTTCGATCGCCATGTGCGCTGACGCCAAGAGGTCGGGCGACGGGAATCTGCCATACGTGTTGCGGTAGATGCTAACGGCGTTGGCCGCGACACCCTGAATCGTAGCGGCGCCCTTACCGGCAGACTCGAATATGGTGTGTTTGGTCACCTTTTCCAGACGCTCACAGCAGGTCGCGCTTTCCGCGATCAGTCCGCCAGTGCTCTCGTCAATCATCGGCAGGATAACCGCCTCGGCCATCGCGGACGACCGCTCCTGAATTACCTTCATACTTTTTTGATACTGCTCTTTCATGAGAGGAATCTCCTGATTTGGGGTTAATCCCGCCGGGCACCTCTGCATTTTGAGGTATTCGTGTAACCGGCTATGTCAAAGAACGATCTCTTTTTCCGTAAAGATTTAAAGAAATCTTTACATGCAAGAAAAAAAGAAAAATTTATTTCTTTATCTATCTACACAAAAAAAAGCGTTTTGCAAGCAAAAATTGTGCCCATCGTATATTTTGTTAAAAATCTGGCTATGCAACGACAGATCCAACGTGGGACGAATCCGTCACGACCTCGGAGTTTTCAATAATTTCATCTATTATGCCCTGGCAAAACGCAATACGCGCCTCGCGTGCATACGCCTCGGAGTCAACACCATTTTGTATCTGCGTATGGTCAAGTTGATCAAGGTATGCCGCTATCCTGTTTGCCATACTTACGGCTGACATTGCCATTAGTAGAGGCTCCCTTTGACTGAACGTGAAATCATTTTGTGGGGCTTACCGGTGTAGGCACAGATGCAATGCCCCTGGACGATGCCCTTGGTGTCATCCCCTTGGGATCCATCCAGCACAACAGTACCAAGGGCGTAAGCTTTTATCCTGCCATCGGATGAGATATTCACGTTACCAGCGCTGTGAATCGTTACCATCCCGTTCGCCGCAATCTCAATTGCGGTACCGCTTGATTTCTGTGTGACCCTCACGGACGCATCCGCCGCCATTTCGAGGAGGCAACCATTTTCCTCAACTACGATGGCACCATCGTGATAACCGATAGCGGCCGGCATAGGCTCATCGGATGTCCGCTCAGGGACGTAGGCATCCCCAGCCCAGGACCCTGGTGGGAGGTTCGGTGTTCCTGACGGGCAATAATGGACGCTGCCCGTTATCCTTGGGCGCCTGCTGCTGCCATCATGCGGAAAATCAACCCACACGGTATCATCCACTCGGGCAGGGATAAAGTGCCCCTCGCCAGCCCTGCACCCTATCGGCAACCGGTATTCCGCCCAGGGGAGATCGCTATCCGGTACGCCATCGAATAGGGGGTGAACCCTGACCTTCACGCGCATCAAGTGTTCCGGATCCTCAACCGAAATTACGGTCCCGATATATTCCCCGGTATATTTTTTTTGCTGCTCGGACGGGATAATGAGGTCTTTTTTCATATCGGCAGTATCCCCTTCACGCGGGTCAAATATTTCTGCTCGGTGTAATAATGGGAGGCAGTCCCAACGATGATTTTTTCAGGAAGGCTTTCGTTCAATGGGGAGTCCATCCGGTCCTGGTTCCACTTGACGGCTATGGCAATGCCTGGCCTTACCGCCCCACTACCGTTCCCGACCCAATCCACATCAGGAATGTGTACGGCTGATAGGTTATCGAGTGCTGATGCCGAATCAAGAGCGCTCATTTGTGCCGGCGCTTCGGTCCCGTTTTTCGATTTGATCACCCCACCCGTCATGCTCCATCCGCAATAGGACCGAACCAGCTTGTCCTTTATGACCTCGCCGGTGTTCGGGCGGGAATAGGATATGATCCGGTTCGCCGCATAATTATTGTTATGCTCGTAGGTGATTGACGGGATGGATGCCATCATTGCGGAGATACGCTTCAGATAGGCTTTCCCTCTCTGGTAATAGAACTTCGCCCCGCACTCAATGGCGAGTTGCCGAAGCATGTTACTGCGCCTCTCCCCCGGGAGAATGTGATAGTCCGGGCCGACCGCGAACCGGTCCACCTCGCACTTAACGCCCGGCATTACCCTGTTTAAAATAGTGAGGGGGGATGAGTTGGTGAACATTTGCGCCGAAACGACAGGCGCTTTTAGTGCCCATACATCCGACTGCATGCAGTTCAGTTCGATCGCCCCCGATTTATCAGGCATGGTAATAATCGTGTATTTATCCACGACCTCACCGCTTAAAGACGGGTCATTCCAGTAATCGGCGAAGGTGATTTGGAGTTTGTTCCCGGGGGAGACACCCCAGTCATCCCGGATCACCGATTCCGGGTCCCGGATACAAAGGATCAGCTTTGGACCTGATAGGTCAAGTGTTTCGATCAGAGCCACGCTTCGGAGAAAGGAGAGATCGAATTCATGCCCGTTGCAGGTGACTTTTTGAAGGAAAAGACCCTCATGCTGGTTATAATCGGTCATTAAAAGCCCCCGATGGTGCCGCACTTAATGTCGAACCCGTACTGGATTCGCATCGGATCCACAATTTCAACGGCATCGCCAATTATGACCGGCGCCGACACATCGATTTTCCCGGTCACGGCGTAGAACCGGCCCGATTCATCGGTAATGCTGGCATCGTCAAGGATGCATGTCTTGCAGTTCTTGACCGTGGCTTTTAATTCGATGGGGTTTCCGGCGATCTCGTAGTGGATCTTGAACCGGTCTGATACAGGGGATTGGGAAACAAGCGAGAACCAGGCTATGGACATGCGATCGAGGGATGCTTTGTCCCTGGAGATAAAACCTATTTCGTAGGTGAGAGCCAAGGAAAGCATGCGGAGTCTCATATCCGTGTCATCAGCCCCGGCATAGCGCTTCACCCACTGGTTGAACGGACCATCAATATTATCGGCGTCACTGACAAGCCCTGGCTTTCTGTAATAATAGATCACTGGGAGTTTTGCGACATTCACCCTCGCAGGGGTCGCGCCGGCGGCCGATGTAACCGCCTTGGCATCACTGAGGTAGTTTTTTAGGAATGCGGCCACACCATCGCACTGATGCCGAAACACCTTCTGATTGCTGGCTCGGGCAATGAATTCCTGGAATTCTTTTGGGCCATTCGTGGCTGAGAAGCCGGTAAATGCGGATAGGATGTAGGTCCCAAACGCAATATCAACGGCAAAAAGCTCGCTCATCTCGTTCATTGGGCGTCCTTGAACTCCTCTTCGAGATCAATAAAGGGGAGCATGGAATAAACGACAGCCACCCCTGGATGTTTCGTTGCCGACACGGCACCGTCCACATAAAAGATTCTGCGAACCGTGCTGTCATCGGTCGAATCATACTCGTCATAAAGAAGGATGCTTCCCTTGGGCACGCTGGAGGCGCCGATCAGCATTTGAACCGGCTGACCCTCGAACCCGGTCCAGTGCTCGCCAGCCGTGTCCATGGATACCTGAAAATCAATCGGGAGTTCGTAGGCATAGACCGGAACTGGATCTGAATAATCAATCGTTTTTTCGCTTGCCTCCATTGATCCGACATTGTCAGGCTCATCCGTAAGTTGCTCTACGGAGGCTCGGTCGGCACGGAAAAGAACAGCCTTGATAGCGGTAGGCTCAGTGGATAGAAAGGCTATCAGATCATCGGCGAGAACCTGAAAGGTCGGTCTGAAATCTCTCTGAGTTGTCATTCAGATATGCCCCCGTTTAAATTACCTTCGATATATCTTTTTTAAAGCATACCTTTTTTTAAAGCAAACTTTTTTTCTTTAAAACTTTATTTCGGGAATAGATATTGCAGTGAGCTTGTTACATATTTTTTTCTGTCTTGCGTATTTTTTTCTTGACAATACGCATTTGGGCATATATATTGAAATCAACAATGGATGAAAACTTTAACCTTGGAGGTAAAAATGAAAATTTCGGAAAATGACAGAAAAAGAGCAAAGGCGATAGCAATACAAATTGAAGAAGCTCACAATCGAGGGGACATGGCGACACGAAACCAACTCATCCCCGACCTGAAACAAATCATAGGGTATTGGCCCGCTAACGACCGCCTGACAACAAAAGAATTTAGGGGAGAATCTATCCCGCCAATGCGCTATGTGACACCAAGCGGACATACTCATAAATTTTTTACGGCGCAAGAAAAATGGGCATGCTCGGAATGAATCGATACCGAGAAATAATGACCGCGAGGGAATTCTCGCAAAGTGCCGGTGAAACCAAACTTTCACCGGCATCAATAGAAATAGGCCGGAGTTACCTTGTCGCCGGGTTGTCCATCAAGGAGACGGCGAAAAAACATGCCGAAGCCCCAGAACAGGTGCGGCGGATCGTGGCGAGAATATGCCGCAAAACCCATTAACGTGGAGGATTGAGACCATGAATAACCATTTACCAATAAATGATATTCTAAAAATATGTACCGAGCATGCCGAGCTGATCAAATCGGAAATCAAGGCGCGTGAAACCGAGGCTATCCAGAGCAAGGGATGGCTGAGCTTTGACAAAATAACCGACATCTGTGGATATCGAGGAGGAAAACAATATTTCGCAATTGAGGGCGGGACCGCAACGGGGTTGATGGTTATAGACGATGACAATATTTTTGTGGTGCCTGCGATTTGTGACGGTGCCGTTTATTCGTCATATCCGGACGAAGGGAGCGGCGGCATAGCACATTTGTTGCTGCTAAAAAAGCGGGAAAACGGTCAGGCCGTGAATAGGTGGTCTGTTGTGTGGATGTCAGGCGGGTGGCTCCACAAGGAAGAGTTTGAGAAACTATCGCCCGCTGAAATTGGGGACGTACTTGTTGATGAAATATTGGATGGCAAAAACGTTATTATCCCAAAGCCGCAAGGGCGGGCATGACATTCCCCATGTCGGCGATAACGATTAAGGATAGAGTAATGAAAAAATCAATTTTTGAGCATGAGCTATCAAAGGCTCAAACGCTTTATGAATACGGTAAGGACGAAGAAAAAGAATTCTGGCGGGGATACATGCGTGGAGTCCGACGCCGCTACCACGGGGAGAATTTCGAAACCGAAGCGGACCATCAAAAATGGCTAAGCCTTGTCAATGACGATTACCATCATGAAGCCGGCCGTGGCTACCGAGCTGGCTTTTATGGCCCGGTCCGCTTGGTGACAAACCACCCCAAAGCCTCATACGGAATCCCCATATTTTGGGATAAGGATGGAGAGCCGATGGATTACGCAGAGGGGTTCACAGCTCTCCGGGATTGGTGGGGGATTGACAACATGGCCGAAGAGGCGTGGGTGTCGGTGCGGACGGCGGAAGGGTGGTGCGCCGGCCGGATGCCGGGTAGTAAAAATTTGCTAAGGCTATTTAACGTTATGAGCTACACGGACAAGCCCAGGGATAATTCGGAGACCTCCTCATAGGCTTTTGTTGCCATAACAACATAAATCTTTTTCTTGCAATCTTTAAATCTTTATTGCAGGGTATGGGTATGCTTTTATCCCTGCTCGTGGGGTTTGTTCATGAGACGTTCCTCCTATAGAATATGTCACTATTTATTTTAAGTTTCAGTATCCTGCTCATGGGAGACGTTCATGAGACTACTTTTTGCGGGCGGAACGGGCTTTTCGGTCGAACTTCAAGTATCCTGATCATGGGGGTCGTACATGAGACCGTCAAACCGATAACCCAACAGCCAACTCCGCCACTTCAGCCTCGGAAAGTTTATTTTGAGCCGCGAAATCAGCCATGGCCCTCTCCTTCGGAATCTTATCCCGATAAACGGCGACCAAAAGGGCTGTATTGAGAGCTGACTTGAGCTTCTCCTTCGAGAGGTCCGCCTCAAGCTGCTTTCTTTTCTTAACCTCAACCCTGGCAGTCTTTTTAAAAACCTCCAACTCGACCTCTTTCTGCCGCATAAATTCTTTCGTTTCAGCTTCCTTCATCTTTTTCTTAAGCCCCTTATGCGCCGCCTTGTATTTCCGGTACATCTCCTTGGCGACCTTGGAGGTCGGTGCCTCCATATTGGCGCTCGATCTGGCCGCGGTCTGCAATTCGTCTTTCGAAAGAAACCGGTTCGCGACCTTGACGTCATCACCATACCCGATCTGGTCAGCCGCCTTCTTCATCTCCCCGATAACGAGCTTTTGAACCGCAGGCCCCTGGAGTGTAGCCAAGACCTTCAGGACGTGCTTACAACAGGCACCGATAAGCCTGGGGTTCCTGATCTTCGGGTATGCGTTCTCAAGCGGCGCCACTGCAAACCCGCCGATAGTTGCAACATACCTATACCAAAACTGATGCCGGCCGCAATCACAATCGAAGGAGATTCGCCCCCCGAGAATTTTCTTGGCCGCTTCAGGGAAAGGAAGATTCCCGGTCAGGTGCTCGGTCCACTCGTCCAGCCTGATTTTTACCTGGTGGCTATCCTTTTTGCTTTCGGGACCGGACGATGTGGAGAAATGCAGTAGTACGCCGTCCCGGGAATTGAAAACCCGGTAAAATGTTGCACGCTTGATATGATCCCGGCTTCGCTTGAGATCGGACGATAGGGAAGCGGCCATGAGCTGTGCGGCAGGCACCCCCTTCTTGGTTGATTTATATCTCTTCCTGGCGGACCGGGCTTTCCGGTCAAACTCCCGCAAATCGTCAGCCGTGAACGGGGTTCCATCCTTCTTGACACCGAAAATTAAATCGAGAGTGGCGCCGGAAGAGAGGTATTTCCGGAACTGACCGGGCGTAAGGGTACCGACAGCGGCCCGGCGCTTTTCGAGCTGCTCCTTCCTCGCCGCGTTGAACAGCTTTTCGGCCGCCCGCGCCTGCTCTTTGGATTCGATTTGTTTCATCACTGTCACAGTGCGCCCGTTTTCAGGAGTTCCAAAAGCGTAGGCGCGACGGTTGGGCCAACCACATCAATGAGTGCTTTTAGGGATTCCATCTGTGAAGACTGTGATTTTAAGGCCACTTTTACGCCGCTTGGGTCTGTAACCTCAAAGCCTTTTATATTCTGATCAAAAAGCCGGACATATTCGAGAGATACCTTGTGAACGACCGCATCTTTATCCGTCCACTCATGCACAGCCGATACCCTGCAGCACCCATAACAGCAGGATAACCAGATTGCCAAAAAACAGATTGCCGTTTTCATGACTTCACCCCTGAGTTGCTATAACCATGCCCGTCATAGCATGGCCCAAATCTAAAGCGACTTGGCATCTCGTTGTGCCTACGAATATCAATGGAAAGTTCCATGGCTTCAACCATTCTTTTCCTGGACTCTTCTATCCATCTCACATTATCATCGGGGCACGAAGGCCTTTTTGTTTCCATCAGCTTGGTTCTCCAAACGCACAAAAAGCTCACGATTCTTTTCGATCTGCCTCATAGCCTGAGCGCACGCCGACACGCAATCAACCCCAGTATCGGCGATGATTTGAGCCGCGATACGGTTCACCAAGGATTCGTATTCGCTTTTCGATCGCATCTCGTCGGCAGAGTCTTTGATTTCTTGGCCGCAACACTGGCAGATAGGCTTTCCCATGGCGCCCCCCTATGGAACTATTGGATACCGAGGTGGCGGGGGGAGTTGCATCGAAAAGCTCTTAGGCTCTTTAAGCGCCGAATAAGAAACATATGCAGCACACGCGCTCACAACCATCGAGACGACACTTATCAATAACGCGATTCTATTAAGTATTTTCATATTCCCCCTTTACATTTTTATCCCACAATCCTTCAGCGCCCGGCGCACCCAGCCGAGAAGGTTGACCTTCTGCGACGGGTTTTTGGCGCATATTTTAGTGTACCGGTCGATTCTGACCAATGCCAGTTTCCAAAAGAATGCTTCTTCCTTCCAAGTGCTCGCCATCGAATTCAATGCTAAAACAGACTGTGAACCAATAGCCCCATCGACCGGAGATATCCCGGCCGCTGCTTGCGCCATCCGGCACCCAGCGCCAAGGCCATTATTCGCGCAAATATCAAGCAGGATATCCGCAACAGCCTGAGAGAAAAGATCATCCCCCGAAAACCGGTCCCAGAAGTCGCGCCGGTAAAGGAACCTCGCCCGATGCTCATTTAAACCCTTGATATCCTCATCCGGATATTGCCGCTTGCTGATCCCGTATTTTGTTTCCCCGCCGCGGTCCGACTTCCGGTTGTTATACCCTCCGTTCAGAGTCGCCCCGACCTCATCCTCCATGAGCGCTTTGAACGCTTTTTCGAAATCAGCCATTATTTACCACCATCCACGACGATAGACGCCATAACCTCATCGGTCTCACAAATAGTACCGCTTTCAATACGGGCCTTTTTCAGTTCACTCAAAAGAGTTTGCGCCTTTGGGTTAAGCAATGCGAACCCAACGTTATGGTTTGTTCCGCCGATACGCCAATTAATCCTGGCGTATTGGAGCCCGAAGCATTCCATCAAAAGAAAGGCTAAAAACTTTTTCATGGTCGTAATAGGCATATCTTTCTCCTTTATCCCGCTACCGCAAATCGCAACGGCAACTCCAATTGAGCCGTCGCGGCCTTGATCCTCGGGATTGCAAAATCATCAAGATACGTTTTGCTCAATTCGGAGGCAACGAACTGCCGGCCGAGATAATTGGCCACTATCGCGGTCACACCGGATCCAAGAAATGGTTCCAAGACCACGCCTCCTTCCGGGCACCCGGCAAGGATACACGGTTCAATCAGTTTTGGCGGGAATGTCGCAAAATGTGCGCCCGAAAAGGGCTTTGTCGCAACGGTCCAAACCGATCGCTTATTCCTGTACCCCGTTTTCGAATATCCGGCGTGCCGCTTGTCCCACTTTTTGGATTCAATCAGCGCTGTCCGGTTCGGTAGGGAAACGCATTTCGAAAGATCTTTCGCTATGGTTTGGTTCCCGGGCCCGCCGTCTGCGAACTTGTGAACCGCACTTCGCCCCCTGCCCCGCCGAGGCAATGTGTCAGAGCCGGCAGGCTCAAGAATGGCCCTATAGTCGTAATAGTAGCGTTTCGATTTCGTGAGGAGGAAAAGGTATTCGTGCGATTTTGTAGGCCGATCCTTAACGCTTTCTGGCATCGGGTTCGCTTTTTCCCAAATAATATCTGACCGCAAATACCAACCGTCGTCTTGCAGGGAGAAAGCGACTCGCCACGGGATACCGCACATGTCTTTGGGTTTTAGGCCAATATCGCATGCCTTCATTCCACGGTTATTGCCGACATTGATATGCTTTGAGTCGGGAACCTGATAGCCCCTGTTTGCCGCAAAACTATCTCCTAAATTAAGCCAAAGATTACCGTCATCCCGCAACACCCGGCGCACATCCCTAAAGATCTCGGTGATGTGCTCGACAAATAGCTGTATCGTGGGCTCAAGGCCAAGTGAACCTCTCCATGCTCCGCACTCCTGGCAGAAAGATCCGCTATCCCCTGCCCCTGCCCCTGCCCCTGCCCCTGCCTGATCAAGTGCGGGGTGAAGGTTCCCCCCAGTACCGGACACGCCGCGATTCCCACGCCGCCCATGGGGTAACACGCCACCCCACTCATGGTCGCAATCCGGATCTCCGCCCCAAACACATGGCGGCGTCTTGTAGTCTCGCAACCCCCAATAAGGCGGCGAGGTGACACAACAATGCACGGACTTATCCGGGAGCGATCGCAACACATCAAGAGCGTGACCATGGTAAACGGCGCCAACCCCGTCCCGTTGCCATTCGAGGGACACGCCGGTCATAACCTCACCCCCTGCAAAAAAGACAGCGACCAACCAAGCACATTCGCATCCCCATATTGCCCGCCACACTCCAACAGCGTGCCATTCTGCTCGTCATACAGCGTAACCTTGCCGACAGAACCGGCGCCACCCATTGGCCATGCGGGCCATACGCCATATTCCGCGATCATTTTTTCAAGGCATTTATCATACTCGGCAATGGTCATAAACCCAGACCCGAGATATCCGGTAGGCGCCCCATCGATGTCGTATTGATGCAGGCATTCGGGGCAAAACTGCACACTCTCCCCCCGGCAAAGAAGCGTTAAACATCCACAGCACACGACTCTTTTCATATCCCCACCTTCGCTTCGTAATCGGTCCAGTATTTAATCCGTTGCCGCACCCAGGTTACGGGCGGGAACCAAAATGTGTCGCCGGCAGGAAGCTGGTCCCTGAGATTATCGAGGCCGGTAACGACCATGACGACCCACTTAAGCTCTTCCGTACCGTATATGCGGTAGGCCGCAAGCTCGGGCCTGAGCATTTCGTCAGGCTCAATTTCGTATTCGGTCCATCCGGACGTCTGCGCTTCGGCGCCCTTGCGGATATCCCGGTAAAGCTCTCCACGAAACAGGACATCAGTGACATTGTACGGGCTTAATCTTGGCAGGGTCATTCCGCCACCTCGACGGACATCAGGTAATTGACGAGTCGTTTTGCCGGGATGGAAATATCCTCAAGCCCCCCGTTGTTTTCGAGGATCAGGTCATAATCAAACCGGGTTACGCTTCTATCGGCAGGATTGTCGGGGATATGGATTCCATCTCGTTTAAAAAGAACGGTCCGGCACCTATCCCCGTAATGGTTTTTGAATTTTCTTAGCTCGGCGGGTTCTCGAACATCCACGAAAATGATGTGTTGTTGATATGCCAACAATAAGTGGTCTATACGCTCATTGGTTTCGTTAAACGGGCCATTGTTGAACTTAATCCAGGCTGACTTGAATTCATTCCATAGAGCCCGCTTCTCATCGGTCTTTGGTTCTTTCGGGATTCCAATGGATTCACAAATGGATTTCACAGTATCGACGGTGGAAATGTGGCTGACAAGCACATCGTCCGGGCGGACAATCTGTTGAACAGTTTCGGAAAGCGTATTTTTACCGGTCCCCCCGACACCGTTCAGAAAAACGATTCTTATCATGGGCGTTAACTCTCCTTGGCTTTAAATAAAATATTATTTTAATATTTATTTCTTTAAATCTTTATTTGGTTTTAAAAAGAAATGCAACCTATTTTGATAAGCGGTCCGCTTTTTCACGCACGGTCCGGCGAAGAGCGTTCACGAACGCATCCACCGGATTTTCTATGGTCTTAACCGGCAACCAAAGATTCAGCATCTCCTCTATATACCGGTCTGATACCGGCTCAATCATCGCGCCGACTACGCATAGCAGCACGGCACGATGCCCCGTGCTGATCGCGTCCCAGTTGATGGAGTAGGTGACGCGCCCTTTCTCATCCATGCCCTTCTCAACCTTCTGCCCCTCGCCGCCGAGCCTCAAAAGGAACTGCTGGTATTCCTGAGCTATGACGATCTGCCCCATTTCAAGGAGACCGAAGTACCAATCCAGGGCGACATAGAAGTTTGACCGGCCGGTTTCACCCGTCATGTCCATCGCCTCCAGGTTGAACGCACTGGCATGGATGGAGATATATTCCGTTCTTTCTTCAACGATGCAGGCGTAGCCATCGGCTTTCTTCTGCTTGATCTCATCGATAAGGGCTGTTTTCCAAGAACCGAACGCGCCCTTGATTGGCAGGATATGCGTGATGACGAGAGCCTCACCGTCGAACACCGCATAGGCTTTGTATTTTTGCAGCCCCATTAACGACACTGACATGATTTTTAGTGGAAACGATGGTTTCGTCATTCTTCAGAGTCCCCCTCCAATATTTTTTTCGCCCAACTGAGCATTTCATCCTGTTTCGAATCCACACTATCCTCGACCGGGATGTAATCGACCAAATAGAAGAAGGCGTGCGTGTCAATTAAATCCGGGCTTTTTATCCCGTCCCCCCGCATCTTGTCCTTCGGCCACATCGCGTAGCGCCCGCGGTCATCCATATCGAATGGAAGCTTTGCCCCCTGGTCAAGGACCTTTGCCCCAGGCGCTATTCTGATTCGCTCATCAAAAACAGCTTCCCGGAGTTTCACCTGAGCGAATGCCCGCTGGTTCTTATATCGCTTCTGGTCCGATTTCATATGACACGGAAGCCCCCAATGGATATGCTCGACATTTACCCCGAGTTCTTCCAGTTCAAGAATTACCGTTCTGCCCGCGCCATCCGCGTCAATCGCTATGGTTATTGACGATGGCATGTCTTGAATCCGCTGGTATATTTTCCGTGCGAACTGCTTCTCGTTCAGGTCAAGGGTCTCATCGCATTCGACAACCTCGACCTTCCGCGTGTCGCCATGCCCGGACACCCGCCCGAGAGTGAAGACGCTTGAATCCCGGAACATCCCTTCAGCCACATCCACTGTCATCACCCACCCCCAGGGCTCATCATGGGTGATTATGACCCTCTGGCAGATTTCCAGCCACCGGCGAGGTATCAAGTATCCGGATAGGTTATCCGGCAGGCACCCAAGGACCTTGATCTGGTATTCCGGGGAGTGGTGCCCGCCGTATTCGATCATTTTTTCACGGATAAAATCTTTCGTTACGATCGGGGAAAGTTCGGCGTTGAGATTGAATGTCGTGTAAATGTCCCGCAACCGCCCAAAAGCATCCGCGAAGTGCCCGGTTGGGCGTGTCGGTTGAGAAACCATGACAAACCGGTTCCCGCCACCCTGCGTTAAGGCGCCCCTCAATACGCCAAGAACGGCATCCGGTACGCCTGATGCCTCATCAACGATGACGATATAATTTTCGTTGTGCTGGCCCGCGACATTTTCAGGGGACCCTTTACTTGCCGTTTTGGGCAGAACATACCAGGAGTCCTTCTTGATCCGCATGTAATAGCGCTTGGTCTCCTTGATAAACCAGCCGCACATCCACGGGTAGGCCGCGTCCATATCGTCCGTCACCTCATCCAGATATTTCCAGATGCCTGACCGGGCTTGCTCAATATTCGTTGCGGTAAGAAGTGCGTTCGATGCGATGTAAACACGAAGGTGCCAGTCTATGAGCCAAGATAAAATCCACGATTTCCCGGTTCCATGGCCTGACGCTACAGCCACACGGCTTCCCCTTTTCTCTATTGCCGTTGCGACGTCCAATTGTTGCCATGTCAGCTTCCGCCGCGAATGATCCACAATGTAGCCGACAAGGTTATCCTGATACCTGGCGCAAAACTCCAAATATCTACTATCATCCAGCAGGTTTTTCTTTCCCGCCCGCTTTCTATTCAGAATCGGCATCGTCGTCTACTTCTTTTTGCTTTTCGAATGAATCAATATCCTTCAGCTCTTCTTTCAGCTCATTGACCTCGCGGGTCCTAACCTCCACGAACTCGATTCGTTGGTTTTCGACCTCTGCAAGGAGTGCCATCCGCTTCTCCATGATCTTTTCATTCGTCACCAGCTCCCCACCATCCTCCGGCACGTCTTCTCCAATACCTTTCGCCAACATGATCTTAATCACGTCCGGAAGCTGGACGCCCAGCATCGTGAATTCTACGGCTGATTCTGCGACGTCAATTTTTCCGGTCTTCAGCCGGTTAAAAATGTCGTTGATGACTGTCAGGTTTTCAAGGCCTTGAATGGTAGGCGCCATATCTTTAAGCGTTTCATGGAGGATCTTGAAAAACTGTGCTGCGGTAGAACACGAATAAGGGGAGTTCAGCGGTTGCCATGCCTTAATAGCGTCTGCCGCACTTGTGGCACCATCAATAATCTTCCAGTAAATTCCCCGGATCTCGTCATAGATCTTTCGGACCTTCAAAGCGGCCTGATCGTCGGAGAGTGTTTTTTCAACAATCTCATTTGCTCGACGCCCCAGCATGGCTTTTTCGCTTTTCCATCCGCCCATTTTTTTTCTGAGTTGAGTCGCCTTTTCATTGAGGCCTTTATACCTGGCATACTCAGCGACGGTATGCCATGGGCCGATCATGAATTCCCGCCGCATCCCCACCCAGTCGTATTTGCAGTTCCCGATGATCATTGATTCGGGATGGCATTCTTTTTCGTTCGCCTGAACAACCGGAATGCCTTCAGCCTTTAAGCTCTCCACCACAGCCTTGGCCGATATTTTCTTTTTGGGTTTCGGTTTCGCCATTTCTGGTTTCGGTTTCGCCTGCTTTGCTTTTTGGGGTGACGGGGCTTTCGCCACAGCCTTCTTTTTCGGCCTCGCCTTCGATCTGACCGGCTTCCTCTTTTTACCCTTGCGGCCTCGGTTTTTTATTTCTCGTAATTTCAGACTGAAACCGGATGCAGATATGAGGCTACCGGTTTCAGCCGACCGCTGTTTGCAATACTCTGGCTGAGTAATTTTTGATCCAGAAGCCTTTAATTTCAGGAATTCCAGACACTCTTTCTCGTAATCCGGCACCTCACACCTCGATTGTGTCAAAAAATTTTGCAGCATCAAAGCCTATAGTCTCGTCATATTCCTGATCGGGATCAAGATATTTTACGAACTCATTGGCAAGACCCCATAAGGATTCAAACGCTTGATATTTCTTGGAACCCGGCTTTATATTCGACATGACGTCCATCAGAATCCCTATGATAAACGATACCGCATCCATGTCGCTGAACTTATCTCCGAGCCCCTTCTCCTTGAGGATTTCTATGACTGCGGCCGATTTCCTCATTATCTTTCGATTCGTTCCGGCATTGTCGGTTCCGCCCGTGTCAAGAATTAGAATCGAATAAGCATTGGAGCATGCCACTTTCGTGAGGGAATAGAGCGCTACGAACTCATCGCTACCGCTATTTCCCTTGTAGTTTTGCTCCCAAAACATCTCGATGAACCCATCGAAAAGAGAAACCGCCAAGGCCTGGCGCCTTAAAGCCTTACTTGCCATTGAACACCACCCCGTATTTTTCTGTTATTTCGGCCGCCCGTGCGCCGATGTAGTCCTGGTTTAGTTTTTTTGTCTTACCCATCAGGTAGGCCTCAATAACGACAATGGCGACAATGGCCGTTTTGCAAATGCAAACGAAATGACCATGCCGCTTCATCGCGGCCAAATACCGGCGTTGCTCATCAAAAGCCTCTCCGGTATCGGTTTTCAGCTCAACAAACAGGCCGTTAAACCCGCCGACAGGTACGGGCAGTCTGATATCCGGCCTGCCCTTCTTGAGGCACCCAGCCTTTCGCATCTTCATCCGGAGACCAATCGGGATGTAGGTTCCGGCCAGATCCCCGTCAAGCCATTCGAGATCCGGGTAGGTTTCGATCTCACGGCTTGCCCATGTGAAGACGTCACATTGGTGATGGTACTCGTCTATCGGGTAGCAATCCGCCGGAACCGGATATTCACGATTCAGCCATGACCAAACCGCGTCAAGCTCGGTTTCGCCCATACCCTTTCGGCTTTTTTTAAAAACCCGTTTTATCTCGGCATTTATCCGTCCCGGTCGCATCTTGTTGGAGAACTCAACCCGCTTGATGTACTCGGCAATTTTCTGCTTCAGCGTTTTCTCTCGCATCATCTCCCCCCATATGTCGGGACATATATTGGCCCATGCCATTCATTGTCTTTTTCCGCACGCGCTCTTCTGGCGAGCTTCTTTTCGACGGCAGCCGTATTTGCAAGCGAGTAAACGTGCTGGATATGAGCCCACGCCTTTTCAAGCTCCGGGAGCGTCATGTCGGCTCTCGGCTTTGCGAACTCGCGCATGATCCGGGAATTGATCGAGTGCGGTTTCATCCCGTTGACGAACGAGAAGCGGCGAACATGCTTGTCGATCTTTTCCCGAAGATCTTTTTCAAGTTCCGACTGAGTTTTTATGTATGTCACCGGAATCGACGGGAGCGGCGTCACCTTCGAGTCAATCCTGAGTTCCCTCGCGCCCTGGATCTCACTGCCAATCGGGGTGATGCCAAATCTGTTCTGAGGCCCACCAAACAGGCCCATTTGCCCGTTTCCCGGCTTTTTCTTTTTTTCGAAAGGGTCGTCATCCCCACCGGTACTTTTGATAAATGGTTTTTGCTCCGACTGTATCTGTTTCACAACCTGCCGGAATAAAACGTCATCCGGCGCGAAAACAAACGCTTTTTGCGACTCATATGGACCGGCCAAACGGTCAACGCGGACCGCCCTTGCGACCATTTGTTCGATCCATGGGGCACTTCGAATGTGTGTCAGAGCTGCTATATGAGTGACTTCCGGGACGTCCAAACCTTCGTAAGCCATCGCTATTGTTACTAAAACATCAATTTGACCCCGTTTATACCGCAAGATTGCGGCTTGTGCCGCTTCGGTCTCATGGCTTGTTGCTATTTCAACATTGAGTCCTAAAGCGTTTAAATCTTTCGTGTATTTCTTCGCGCTTTCGATACCGGCCGCAACCACCAAAAGTTTAGACCGGGGATTTCGTGTCCGCCAGTCCAGCCAATGGGACACACAGTTCTTCAGCAGATCGTCAGCGAATTCGGTTGACAGAGCGGTAAAAACGGCCGCACCGGCATTTTTCTTGTTTGCACCGGCAAGACTGCTGACGAACTGTTCATTTCCCAAATCATCACGCCACGTTGCGGACGCATCTGAAAGATGGAAATGAATCGGCAAAATTGCACGTTCGGATAGCGCGTCGGCCCGGGTATAAATTATGCGCTGAATGCCCGGTGCATGGTAGTCGAGCCGGTATCCCGCGCGGGTTTCCTGGTAGGGTACGAACGCAATTTGCTTTTTATTTCCCCGTGCCATCGTGCCGGACATCAGCATTTGGTATTTGGCGCGTTCCATCAGCGGGGAAAGCGCTTTATGCCACTCCCCGTCCAACTCGACATGGTGCGGCTCATCGAGAATAATCGCATACCGGTTCCGCTCAAATTCCCGGATCATGTTGTGCCCGCCGGCCGCTACTGCCTGGTAGGTCGTGACAAACCCTTTCGTCCCCCTGCACGGATCTTGTTCGTTTGAGGCGCTTCGGATCGAAAGCCGGTGCCGAAACATTTCCCGGAAAAAGGGATCTTCAAAAGACCGTTCCCCCTGGCTTCTGAGCGCATCCCGCGGGACTACCCAGCACACCCGATCAACTTTTTGCCGGATGATCAGCTCAGACGCCACAATTATGGGGAGAGTGCTTTTCCCTCCCCCCGGGGTGACTTCGGCAATGATTTTTTTGTCATCGATCTCGCCGGTCGCCATATTGTGGGAAATTCTCTCACAATCGACTTGGTGTTTTCGCTTAGAAGGGGATGTCATCGTCATAGCCCCCGTAATTTCCGTTTCCGCTACCCTGCTGTTGTTGCTGCTGCTGTGGAGGTCCTGACGATTGCCCTCCGCCGCCATTGTTGTCTGACTTACTGGAAAGCATCTGCATCTGATCGGCGATTATTTCTGTGACATAATGGGTCGAGCCGTCCTTCTCCCAGGACCGGGTTCTGAGCTTCCCCTCGATGTAAATCTTTGTCCCCTTCACGAGATATTTCCCGCATATTTCAGCGAGTTTTTTGAATGTTGAGATCCGGTGCCATTCAGTCCGTTCCTGCTTTTCCCCCGTAGTTTTGTCCTTCCACGTCTCGGATGTAGCGATGCTGAAATTACAAACCGCATCGCCGTTGTCGAAATATTTCATTTCGGGATCTTTCCCGATGTTTCCGATGAGAATTACACGGTTCACGCCTGCCATTTTCTATCTCCTTTTCGATTTTTTTAAAGTTTGCACCCGCTACACTCTCCGCTTTTGGCCTCTGCGATAAGCGAGGCGTTAAATTTTGAACGATCTGCCTTGTGCAGCTACGTTGGCAAGGGCGGTGGGTGAGATCGTTCGATATTCAGCCTTAGACGCATTTTTCAAGTTTTAAACCTTTCTTTTTATCTTTTTAACATTAAAACTTTATTAATTCAAATCTTTATTTGAGTTTACGGCAAAATTTCCGGTCGTTATTCGGCATTCAATGGCCTGCGGAAGCGGTCTCGTAGCCATATCGGCAAGTGCTTTTAAGCCAGCATGATCCAGCATCGCATTGCCGGTGACACGGGTGAAGGACCTGTATGCGTCGCAAAATTCTTTGACCCACCACTTCAGCTCGGATTCGATGACCCTGCTGGCCCATGCACGGTATGGCCATCGGTTGGTCATGAGGTCTTTTGTGATGGGATCTTGCATGTCAGGGGTTCTGGTTGCCCCGTTGTACCGCAAGTGGGTGAGGATGTTGTTGGCCTCGACAAGGGCACGGTCTTCAAGAGAGGCCATTGCCGTTCCTCGGATAGATTCGACTAAATCGGCCGGTTGTGGCCAGAACCTTGATGTCGCTATTGCCGTTTCGATTGCGGATTGAACCGCATGCATCGGGTATGGTTCCAGCACTTTGAAATATGCCGCGATAGCGTAGGATGACAAGGTTTTGTCTTTTGTCTCTGCCATCACAGACAATGCCTGTGAAAAATGTTTGTAATCAGCCTTCGTCATCACTATCCCTCCCAAACAAGATTATTTTTGCCTCGGCCGCGGCCGCCATATTGTGCTCCATGCGTTGTGTAGCCCTGTTCCTGACCGCGCACTTGCGGTTTCGGTATTGCCCATTCACGATCTTGCCGAAGTTTTTCGGACCCACTATCCAGCCGAGACTTGCCTGGAATTCGTTGACTCGGCCCATCAGGAAGTCCGAAGTCGCTACCTCCTCGGTGATAAAATTCCGCCACCATTCGACGGATTGACGCTCCTCGCATTCCCGCCACCGGGATCGGAGATTTTTTTTATTCGTCTCATTCCAGAGTTTGACGCGATTAAGCTCAGGGCAGACTTCGTGATAGGCGTCGATGATTTCCTGATGGGGGCAATTATCGATTTGGGCTTTGGATTTTTCCGACTCGCACTCGTCATCCGAAACTTTCGGTGACGAATACATGTCGTTAGACATGTATTTTCTTTTATCTGTATCTGTATCTGTATCTGTATCTGTATCTGTATCTGTATCTGTATCTATAACGTGACAATTCTGTTTCAACGGCGTTTCTGAAACGTTTCCTGTTTTTTTATCCTTATTTTCTCGGAACTTACGAACACGGGCAGTTGACGAATCACTGTCAAATTGACGCTTTCCCCAATTTGTTATTGATACAGTTTTCTTGCAAATCGAGTCGTTTTTCCTGCATTTTGGGGTTTCACGGAAGGTTACAATTCCGATGCTAAAAAGTTTCTGTAACGCCGATGAAACGTTTCTTCTTAGTTTCCATTCAAGCTCGGTTTCGTCCATGCCTGTATCCCCATCTGAACCATTCTCACAGGCAAGGCAAAGCAGCTCAACCCATGTCCTAAAATCTTGATCCGACAGAGTTCCTATTTTTGGATCCTCTATCATTTCTGAATACATCCGGAACCACGGCATCCCCTTCATGGGCGCCTCCAATATTTAAATTGTTATGCCGCCAAACGTTTCTGTAAGAATTCCCGGCTCAACCAATCCATGCCGGCCGGGGTGACGAATGTCTGTGAAAATGTCTTTGCACATTCGTCACCCAGGATTTCAACCATCCTCGTTTTTGCCTTGACGACAAAATACCCGCGGTTGATATAGGTCTGGTTCGGAATGTTCTTTTTATCGAGGTAATATAGGACTTTGGCTTTTCTTAAAGCTCGGAGGAAGCTGTTTGGCGGTTGGCCCAGGGCTTTTGCTGAGGCGCGTAGGGTGAGAAGCCCGTCCGATTCAACCATGGTCTGGTAGGCAATCATCTTTGGCCGGTTCTTTTCGATTGTAGACTCTGCTTCTATGCGTTTCTTCTCGGAGTCAAGGCACATCTGGAGTAGCTCTATCCGGCTCGGCTCTTTGATCTGGTACGACCCTTTCTTTCGGATTGACGGAATAACCTCCTCAAAAACCCATGCCTCAAATTTAACAGACGATTCGAGTTGTGATCCTGCGATGAGTCGGTATAAATCTGGTTCGCTGATTATCCTGGCGTTTTGGGTTCTTCCAAGGATATCAACGATGGGGTGGTGTTTCACCACCCCACGACAATGCTGTTTTATCGCATTGTTACTGTCTTTATACCCAAGAATTTCAGCAGAATCTTTAGCCACGAACCACGGGTTACCATTTTCGTCATTGATAACCCTGATTGGTTTTGATCCAAATTTAAACGGGATTATTTCGTTCATTTTTCATCATCCTTCCCCTGTGGTGCCTGACGATGCTACCGGAAACACCAAGGTCAATTGCGATTTGACTGCAAGGCAAATCGGGGTTCTTTTTCAACGCGCGAAGCACCGCTGTTTTTTTCGGGGTGATCCGCTCTCTTTTTCCCCTCGGAATGGTGGGAATTCCGTGACGCTGCATGAAATGGTAAACCGATTTATGGTTGATGACGAGACGATCCGCCACGCCATAGGCGCCGTTAAGCCGATCATATAAATCTTCGATCATGGCCTTGCCGGATTTATACCTGGTGCCGTGCTCGATGTTGTGGCGTTCGGCGAGGAATTCGTAGTCTATCGTCATGGTTTTAATACCCTCATAACTATACCGGCCGAATAACCGATGAGGAGAACCAAAATAAAAAACGTTGTCGCTGAGAAAAAAGGACTTTGCTGGTATCCATCCTTCAAACTCTTAACCGCTATAACCGACGAGCAAATAACCCAAAGCAATAATTGAAGACACCTCATGAAAGCCTCCCTATTTTTTAGAATTCAAATGCCAATCCATTAAAATCGTCCATGCAGTTGCCGCCTGGAGTGGCACTTGACCGTTGCCGAGTGCTTTGATACGCGAGCCTTTATTGCCGTGTACCCAATCGGAAACCCCATGTACCATTCCGCGAATCCCGGCGTCAGGTGGTGACCAGTTGTGTGCTTGAGTGTATCCCGCAACGGCCTGGATCGCTTCTGCGTCTGACAGTTGTAACCATCCAAGCTGTACGGCGATTTGTAGTCTGTCGCGCAGAGTGTCGACAGGGTCGTTATTGCCGTCCTGAGATTCATACAACCGGTCCGCTTGTCGCTTATTCCGGGACCGCCCGATCCGTCCGATTTTGTTAATGTCGGCAACATCTTCAGTGCTGTTTTTATACCCACCTGCACTTTCTTGCCTTCCGGAGTCTGTCCGGTTATCGATGTCCCCGGTGGGACTGTTCGGTCGCCCGATATTTCCGATGACAGAAGAGTGGGCATCCTTTTCATCGCGGTTGCCAAACCATCCCCACTGTTCAAGCTTGCGCCTTTCTTGTTCCAGTTGCCGCATACCGTTGGCGTTGGCAGCAAGGCACCACCATCTATTCCTTTGATGACCCGCGCCGACATGAGAGGCCGCAAGGGTTCCATCATGGGGTGTATATCCTCTTTTCCAGAATTCGTTATGGATGACATCCCGTCCTTTTGTTTTGATATTTGGGGAATTTTCGAGGAAAACGAGTCCGGGCTGAACAATGTCAACTGCTCGCCAGACCTCCGAAATGAGGCCACTTCGCTTTCCTGAGAGCCCACACCCTGGCCCAGCAACGCTAATATCTTGGCAAGGGAAGCCCGCTGAGATCTGATCCACCCTTCCCGCCCATGGGGATGGATCAAACAGCTTGACGTCTCCTTCCCACACGTGCAATCCAGGAAACCATCCGTCCGTAACCCGCTCTCTGAGCACGGCGCAGCAATATCCGTCAATTTCGACGGCGCACACTGGTTCGTGCCCCAAAATGAGGTCTGCAAGAATACCCCCTCCCGCACCTGCGAATAGGTGCATCGTTTTCATAACGGTTTCGAAAACCAGCAGAGAGCACGATGGTTAAAATCCGTGCCACCAGGTTTCTTCCAGAATTTAAATGACCGCTTACCAGAGCGATCAACCTCCGATGTCGTTATGTTCGTAAGGACGATCCCCCCATCATGCCGCTCCGTGGATTTGCCGTCCTTGTCGATTCGGCACGCGATATAGACCATGCGGAAATCAGCGATTGGCGTACCGTTTTCGTAGCCACAAAACAGTTCACACCCAATTTTTGAGATCATGACATCGTGAGACGTTTTCCATTCACCCCAAAGCGTAGACACGATATCGCCATGCTTAAAGATGGCGTTTCCCTTGATGAACTTAAAAGCCTCTTTTTCGAGTAATTTGTGTAATTCCATCAGTGCCACTCCTCATCGTCATCACGCTCAAATGGGCCGAAACTTTGAAAATGGCCTATTTGTAGAGATTGTTGATCGGAAGGGAGTATCCACGGCTCAATAGGCACATAATCAATAATTGGGATAACGGCGAGAACCGTTTTTTCGTCAGTCGGCGCGATTGAGTAGATCGCGCCGTGCCCGAAAAGTTTCGAAAAAGCTTGCTTACCGTTCACAGCGGGAACATCGACCCTCAGCATGCTAACCCCGGCGACGGGTTGCTCCGAGCATAGGCCGGCTATTTTTTGATGCCCGAATAGGTCTATTATCGCCCAGCCGGTAAAGCCTTTAATCTCTTCCATGTGATAAATCTCCTTTCAGTTTGTTATTTCGGACTTGGTGCCGTAGAATCACCTGCTTATAGTGGACATTTTTGTTTTGTATGCTGCTGGCCTTGACCACGTTCGTTGCAGATTCAACCATTCTTTTGGGAAAAAACTCTTTCTCAAATCGGGACCGCGATAAAGCATTGCCATTGGCAAGAAGCCAAGCCTGTATACAGCCATAAGACGCTTTTCGGCTTGCGGGACAGTTTCCCCATTAAAACCTATGAGCACATAGGCCCTCTTTTTTTCTCGGCTAAAATCGGACATTAAGTCGGCAGCACGCTCAAGCTCTACCAATGCGCCATGGTAGTCGCACGCGAACCATGCGAATTTAAGCCTAATTGTTTTTAGTAGTTCAACGTGCCACGGCTGGAGAAGTGTAGCGTCAAGCCCGCCACTAAATTTTATAGGCACGGGTTGTTTCTTTAGCATTTCAAAAACGGATTCTACATGTGGTCTGGAGCAAGCCAAGAGGTTGTTATCAGCGATATCCCACCCGTCAAAAATTGGCATGTGCCTAATCCATCCTTCTCTACGGGGGACAAAACACCATTCGCAATTCTTAGTACAACCCCGACTTGTTATAGCGATCCCTGGCTTGACAAACCTCCCCGGAATAAAAATTCCGCCCTTATCATCATATGCTGGTCCACCGGTTTTGACGTCTGAATAAAATCTTTCCCATGATCGTTTTAACCGTTCGCACTCTTCAATGTCCCAAGTAAAAACGCATGATATCCTGACCGGAAAATCCTCTTTAGGCCTAAACAATGGTGGATCGCCTATAAACGAAAGGCTATCCGCTGGTGTCCAGCTTGTTCTTCTCGGGAAAACCCGTATTATATTGATTACTTGCGCCATCATTCCGGATAAACCCTCATAAACCGCCCATCCCTGACCACCTTGACTCCCGGAACGATTCCGGCCTCAATAAATTTCACAAGGCACTGCCGGGCGGTTGACGGGGTATGGTAATGGTGGTCGGTGCTGGCGATCAGGTCTTTCATGCAGATCCCGGGGGATCGGCGGACCGAATTCAGTATGTTAAGGCAGGTGTTTTTAAACGGCGACCATCGGCGGCCATCGGCGTTCCCGGCTTTGGCATAGGTTTTATGCTCCGGAAGAAGCTTGGAGCGGTATTTCTCTGTCGATATACGGATAAGCTTTGGGCTGACGATCTCGTTGACTTCGCGCCTGGCCGATAAAACGCCGATGCCAAACTTTCGGCACACCTTCTCAAAAAAGAAGCTCGGCTTCGGGACTGCAACAGACACATAATTCGCGGTTCTCGACCACCGATACGCCTGCTCAACCACCGAAAGGCTTGCCGACATCTTGCACTCGATGATCCAAACGATTTTTCCTTGAACCGCGACGATATCGGCGCACGATCCGCCTGTCATCGTGACCTCCTGATAGACGTCCCACCGCTGGTCTTGCAGCCAGAGGATGACCTTTTCAGCAAGGTCGGTTTCTTTCATCTTTTCCATCAGGCTGCATCCTCGGCTGAGGTCTCAACGGATACCGGGGCGATGTCATCGCTATCGCCAGATAACGCCAAAAGGGCGAGCTTGAGCAAATAGACCGCATGATATTCAACCGGCCGAAAATCCTTTTCTCCTTGAGCCCTTACCTCTGCAATAATTTCCTCGGCTCCCGGAACATTGGTCATATCTAAAACCAACTGGCGGGATTGATGCTGGATTTTTACTGGCGGCGGCCTTAGTGTTGAAGCGGCTGCCACAGGTTGCGCTTGTGGAGATGGGCCTTTAAATATATCCATGCGTTTCTTTTTATCCCGCTGTTTGGCATAATGAACATCGCACAGTCCTTTTGCCAAATGTTTCCTTGAGCATCCCGGGACACTGCACGGCCTATAGGCTGACTTATCGGCAGGGGCGACCGGCTTTTTATCCGGTTCTTGCGCCTCATCGGTTGGCACTTTTGTATCCGGGAAGGTGCCGATACCGCGGACGTAATCAACACGAAGCTGGCAGTTTTTGCACTGATCACAGTTTTTATCCTCTCCCGCAAAATCGCATGTAGAGCATGGGCTTTTCATAGTCTATCCTTTCTTTAAATCTTTATTTCTTTATTTCTGGCTAATTTTTTTCAGCTTTTCTATAAAATCAGCGATCTCACTCAGAGTGGGCTCTCTGAGTTTTTCGAGGCCAATTAAAGGATGCACGCCCTTACCTGGCCGCACCCATTTTTCCCACCGAATTCCGGTCACGAGTTGGGCCTTCTCCGCCAGTGACACGGAAAAGTGTGTCCGACCGCTCTTGAGCCCATTAATGTGTTGCTTCGTAACGCCCAAAATCCCCGCGAGTGTTACCTGTTTCATTCGTTCACCACCTTTCGTTTTTTTTCCAAAGGGTATACGTGGCTGGGTGCCCGTGTCAAGTAAATAAATAAAGTTAACTTTATTTCTTTTTTTGTTGACAGCGTGTAACTTAAAGTTGTACTTTCTGATCATCAAGCGTGGCAACCGATCAAAAAGGAGGGGCGATGAAAAGATCTTTTCGATGCAAAGTAGAACTCGACGTCGTTGTCGTTTTTGACGTCGATACTCCGGATTCTCTTGTTGATCCTCAAGGGGATTGGGCGGATGAAAAGTCCGCCACGATGGCGATAACGAAAGCCATTGCGGTACGGCAGAATGTCCAGGTGTTCGGGCCTAATATCGACCCGGCAGTCGTTATTGTGGATAACATAGGAATGAATATTAACGAAGGCGTGGAGGTCATGGCATGAAACTTTTTATGAAGGGGAATAAAAAACAGTTAAGAGCGGTACTGGCTTACTTGCGGGAGTGCAATTCCCGGTTTGTCGCCGCATGTGTGGCGGCTGATCCGGAGAAGGTGGGTTCAGTATTCAACAACGCGGTTTTTCAGGTTATAAAATAAAGTTTTCTTTTTATCTTTATTAATTTAAAAGGAGTTAGACCAATGGCAAACGGAAACGATCATTCAAAAACACCTTACGAATTGGCGGGGTGGAATAGCGGAAACGCCAATATCTTGGTCCCGAATATATCGCTTTGGGACCCGACCGGCATGTATGAGCCGGTTGTGGAACATCTTCAACTCAACCCGGACCCGAACGGGTGCGATGTTTACCCGGGAGGGAAGAAAAAATCCGGAAATACCGAAGTCACATTCTTGAGGCTTCAGGGATTCGCCCTCGAAAAACTGGCCAACATGGCCAATATCAAGTGGGACCCCATCAACTCGGCGGTGGTAGAGCATACCCGCCAGCAGTATGTCCGGTACCGGGCAGTCGGCTATATGCATAAGATTGATGGCGAACCCCTGGTTCAGGCCGCGTATGGGGAAATGGACACCGATACGCTTCGGGAGGATCTGACCGCTGAATATATAGGAAAGGTCCGATACGACAAGAAGAAGTCCGAAAAGGAAAAGAACGAGTACGTGGACTATTGCGTGAACCGTGATCTTCGGCAAAAACGCAAGTTCATGATTCCTCTGGCCGAGTCGAACGCCAAAAACAGGGTAATCCGGAAATTGCTCAATATCCAGCACGAATACCATCCGGACGATATCAAAAAACCGTTCGTGGTCGTATGGTTCCGGATGTCTCTCGATTTCAACGATCCGGAGATTAAAAGAATGGTTGTCCAGGCTAAGTTGGCGGCCACCATCGGTCTTTTTGGCAGCCGGATAGGCCTTTCCGCACTTCCGCAATCACAGCAACGGGCACTCCCTCAGACAGTCGAAGAACCGCCGATCGACATCCCCCGGAATATCACCCCCCAGGAACAACCGGTTCCTCAGACGGACGATGGCGGTTTCACCCCTCCGTCTGACCGGGATCTTTTCTCGGACTATGACCGAGGTACAAAAAACAGCATGCTAACGTCGATGCTGAAAATAAAGGGGTATGTGGAATCGGACGTGCTTAGAACTGGAACCATAGAAAGCCTGAAAGACACCCATGTCATGGCTTTTTACGACAAGGTTCGATCGCTACCGCAAAAAGAAAAGGAGGTTGCCCATGCTTAAAATATTGCATTCCGGGGACTGGCATGTGCGCGAAAAGGACCTCGCCGAGGTCGAAAAGTGCCTCATGTATTTGGTCGAACGCGCCCGGACCGAAAAGCCGGACCTCATCATCATCGCAGGGGACCTATCCGACAGCGAAGAGATCCGAATGAAAAGCCTTTCGGCCCAACTCCTTTTCCGTGTCGTGACCGAGCTGTCAACCATCGCGCCGGTATCAATCATTACCGGGACCCCGAGTCATGACGGGGATGCACCGCTTCTTTTCAGCTTTTTGTATCCGAAGCGAGTCCATGTGTCGGCGGGCCCGGAACAAATCTACCTGATGCACCATGGGCTGAGCCTGGTCGCTGAGCCCGGTGTGCCAATGGCTGTCATTTCCTGCATGCCGGCCGTCACAAAGCAATTTTTCCAGAGTAGCGACAACTCGGTCGATGGCACCGATGCCGAGATAGGGCAGGCAATGACACAGATTTTTACCGGGTTCGGCGCCATGGCCTCTTTATACGATGCCCCGCACATCCTGGTAGGGCACTGGAATGTGTCCGGCGCCTACGTGTCGGATACACAGATTCTTACCGGCCGGGAAATCGAGGTATCGAAGGATCAAGTGGCCATGGCCAATGCGGATCTGGTTTGTTTGGGTCATATCCACCTCCGCCAGCAGATTGGGATGAATATCTTCTTCTCCGGGTCGATTTTTAGGAAGGATTTTGGGGAGCTTGACGAGAAGGGGCTGTACTTTCACACGATTGGCAATGGCCTTCGAACCTCTGAATTCGTCCAGGTACCGACCCGTAAGCTCGTAAAAGTATCAATTGATACCACGAAATGGAATGAATTCGACCCGAATCGGCTCAAAACGGTCCGGGAGGATATCAAGGACGCTATCGTCCAGTACGTCATCCGGGTTTACACCGACGATGCGACCCAAATCAACCAGTCCGCGCTTGAGCGTGACCTTGTGGCCGCCGGCGCGATTAAGGTCGATGTCCAGCTTCACAGAATCCCCAGGGAGACGGTCCGGTGTGAAAGAATCCTCCAGCTCGAAACCCTGCCGGACAAAATCGACATGCTGGCCGAAACCAAGGGGGATACCGTGCCAGATAGCATCCGGGAAAAGGCACTACTACTCGAAACCGAATCGCCAGAGAGGGTATTGGAAATCGTGTCGGGCGCCGCCATCGCAATCGTTACCGCCGCTGCATAAATAAAAAAAACGAAAGGGGAGTGAATCATGGAAATCGAATCGTTAAAACTACGTGGTGCCATCGGCATTATGAGAGGCATGGGGCTTGAGGAGGTATCTCTCGACTTTTCCGGATTGTCCGGCCTGGTCGCCTTCTCCGGGCCATGCGGGCGGGGAAAAACGACAATACTTGAAAACATGCAGCCATACCGGACACTGGTCAGCCGGAAACAGAAGCTCCAGGATCATTTTTACCTGCGAGACTCCTTTAGGGAATTGTCCTTCCGAATGGCCGGAGACCATTACCGGTCATTGATCCGGATCGATGCGAAGTCCGGCCGAAGCGAGGGGTTCTTGTATCGGAATCACGCTACCGAGTCGATGGTGAATGGCAAGCTTGGGGAATACGACAAGGCCGTTACCGACCTATTCGGTACCGATGAACTGTTTTTCAACTCGGTCTTTTGCGCTCAGAACTCGGCAAAGTTATCCGATATGAAAACCAGTGCGTTAAAATCGCTCATGAGTGAATTCCTTCGGCTCGATCGGTATATCAGGGATGAAAAGACGTCATCACAGTGCGAGTCGATTATCAATGGTCGAATCATGAGGCTCGATCAGGATATCGAGATCGCCGGTAAAACGATTTCAGCAATCCTGGTCACTCCGGAAACCGTTGCGGCGATGGAGTCGGGTATCCATACCGACGAAGCGGAAATCGTTGCAACCCGCGATAGCATCACAGTTACAGAAAGATGTATCGCCGATCAGGAGCAAAAAGCCATCGGCCGGGAGCGAATCATTAAGGAAATTGAAAGAATCCATGCCGACATCAAAACGGCCGAGGATGAGATTGAGGGATACCGATCTCAGATGGATATCGAGACCCTGGCGGCCATTGCCAATGCGAAACAGGGTATTGAGTCGGACATGGCGGCCATACGCGCCGATATCGGGAAATATACGACTGAAAAGGAATCCGAACTGGCGACTATCCGCGTAAGTGCCCAGGCGGCGCTGGCGGCCATAAAAGAGGTTTCCGCCCTCCTTCTTCAAGAGGAGGAAATAAAGAAAGCTGTAAATGAAGAAAAAAAGGTCATAGAAGAGCGGGACAAAATGACCATGGCCATGGCCGAGAAGACCCAAAAGCGGTCCGTGCTCGTTGATCAGCGGACCGAAAAGCAGAGTCGGATAGAAGCGCACCGGCTTGAATGGGAAAAGGCCAAGGCCAAACATGACGATATCGTCCGAAATGGCAACGAGCTGGTTAAAAAATGCGTCAGGGACCTGGACCAACTGCAAAAGGACCTTTCGGCGGCCGATTCGGATACTCGGTTAGGGAAACTTCAGACCGAGAGAAGCTTTTCGGTACAGCAAACGGTAGCGCTTGAAAAAAGAAGCCCGAATTGCACAGATGATTCGTGCCTATTTATCCGGAATGCCGTCCTCGCAAAAGGGGATATTTCCCGACTTGATATCGAAATAGCCCAAAGAAAAAAAGAGCTGGCAGAGGTCCGGGCGGAAATCGTGACGAGGATCACCACCCGTGAGCAGGAAAAGCTTGAATTTGAAGATGATGTCAAGCGATACAATACGCTCAAAGCAGATGCCTGCGCTGAAAATATTTCAAAAGTCAGGGAATTATCGAAGGCCTTTGACACTATCCAGGCCGAAATAACAGGTGTCATATCCGAAATAGCAAATATCAACAAACGCCTCTCCCAAATCCCGGCCGAACTGGCAACCCTCCATGCCCTATCACAACGCGCCTATGAAATCCGTGGCGCCAAGGAAAAGTTGTCCACCTACACGGCCGAGAAAGCCGATCTCGTTGAAAAGGGCATGACGATTTCGGCCCGGTGGGATTCCATGATTAGCGGAAAGCAGGCCATTTTAAGCCAAAAAATGGAGCAACTCCTGTCCATCGAAACGGATCTCGCCGTCTTGCAGGATATCAAGGACCGCTGGAACCGGATGATTGCCGGCAAAGAAGAGCAGGTATCTACGCTCCGGCGCCAGGGCATGGAGTTGTCGTTGAGTATCGAAACAAACCCGACAGACGAAATTGACCGGCTGGTTGCCGAGGTCGCCACACTAAAGAATAACCTGAGAGTCATTGAATCCGGTATCGCGGAAAAGAAAGCGGCCCACATCAAGGCCCGCGAAGATCTGGCAACCAAGGCACGAATGCAGGCTGAATTGAACGCCAAACAGGCCGAGCGTAACGCAATGGCGAGGGAAGCGTCCGAGTGGGCCTACATCAAAAACGCATGCGGGAAAGATGGTCTCAGAGCGCTTGAAATCGATTCAGTGGCACCGGCAATCGCTTCCTATGCGAACAACCTGCTTCATTCAGCTTTCGGCACCCAGGAGAGCTTAGAAATCCAAACCCAGGACGAAACTGGGAAGGAAGTGCTCGATATCATCGTGCATACCGCGGACGGGAATCGGGTCCCCATCGAAATGTTCTCCGGTGGGCAAAAGGTATGGTTGTTGAAGGCTGCCCGGTTGGCCCTGACGATGATCAGTAAGGAAAGATCCGGCAGGGCGATTCTGACGTGCCTTGCCGATGAAGAGGATGGCAGTTTAGACGCCGAAAGCGCCAAGATGTTCATTTCCTTGTATCGGACCTTCGCTCAGCAGGGCGGATTCAACACGAATTTTTTTATCTCACATAAACCAGAATGTGTTGCCATGGCCGATTCGCAAGTGGTTTTCAACAGTAACGGCATAACGATTCGGAATTGATATCGCGGCGTGGCGCATAGCTCCACCGGTATACGTGCGGTCGCCGGGAATAAAGTAACCCATCCCTGCGCCGCGCCTCGATCCATGTCCATCGGGATGGGTGAATGATCGTCAATGCTCCCCGGCACGTCTGCAAACGTGCCGGGGGGAAACCAAAAGGGGGTTCAAATGTATAAAATCGTTTCGGATGTATTTGCTGAGACTTTATCAAAAGAGGTGAATGAGGAAATTGACAAAGGCTTTTTTCCGATAGGTGGCGTTTGCTGCGACGGAAATGGAAGCGATTGCCGCACTTTATACCAGGCAATGATATCCAAACAGGAGAAACAGCAGGATGAAACGGAATATCAAGACCATGAATTTTGCGAATCAATCCGTTGCGCCTCGTTTAAAAACGAAAAATGCAACTGGTTCGAGCCCTTCCTTGATGACTGTGGTTGCCACAAATCAGCAAAAAGGTTCCATAAATGGTTGAACGAAAACGGGTTCAAGATCGTAAGAAAGGTTAAAAAATGAAAGCACCAAAAGAAAAAAAGCGGCAAACCGCAACATGGTTCATCTACCTCGATACGGAATGCCCGAAATGCCGTTGCGACGTGGACCTTTTAGAAGCGCCAGGATTTTGGGACAACGCGAAATTTCAGGTAGGTGAAAACGGTACGAAAGGCACCCGTGGCGTCTCTGTCGTATGCCCTGCTTGTGGCCATGGGTTTGATGTTGATTTTATTTGTTAAAGGAGGATTCGTGAACAACTTCGAAGCAAGGATTATTTCGGATGGCAATGGCGTTTGTCTGTTTATGGAAAGGAGTGGGCAACTATACCGGACGCTATCTTTCGAAAAACCAGAGGTGGAAATACCGGCCATCATGGCGGCGTTACAAGAACATTGCCCAAACGAACAGAGAATTTTAACCTGCGTTTACTGCGGAATGCATTACCCACCGGGCACCCCGTCTCACGGCGCCCAGGTGCTCACGGATCATATTCGGGTTTGCGAGAAGCACCCGATGCGGAAATTGGAGGAAGATCGCCAAAAGCTTATCATGGCATTGGCCGGGTTGGTCGGATCAATCGATTCCGAGGAGTTGAAAGCGATGCGTACCGCTACCGAAATTGTTCCCTTACCTGCTGACGATAGGTCGGCCGCCCTGAACGCAATCGATACACTAATCGATCTTTTACCGACAATCCAACAATAATAAGGAGACCACTGTAAATGCTCTATCCACACTCAATCGATGCCCGTGACCTACCCGACCTATGGTTCCAGGCAGTTCATGACATCCTTGACCACGGTCGCCGGTTCACCGTTGACCGAGGATCCTACGCCGGACAAACCCGACTTGAATACGATTTCTTTACCGGGCACATCAGCTTCCCCGGCACTCTGCCCCTGCTTCCGGACATCCCGCCAGCATGCGGACTACCGAACCCGGTTGAGCACGATTATATTTATGGCGGCCCGGGGTACGAAAGATCCTATCTCGAATACCTCATGACGGACCGCAAGGCGAAGGGTGAATCCTACACTTACGGCGAACGGCTGACAGCGGCGCCGTTTGATGCGATCATTGCCCGGTATCCTGCACTTGACGGCCGTGCCGACATTTACATCCAGGACGATGATATTTGGCACAACCCGAAAATAGTCCATTGGAGGGCAGGAAACCCGTTCATCAATCAGATAGAGCTTGCCATTCACACGTACCGGGAACACGGGCACCGGAACAATCAGATGGTGCTCCAGGTCGCACAGCCAACAGACATGACGCTCAAGGACCCGCCCTGCCTGAGATCGATTGATACCCGGATTCAGGACGATGCGCTTCATTTCATCGTCTATTTCCGGTCATGGGACCTTTGGGGGGGGCTTCCTGCGAATCTGGCCGGGATTCAGATTCTCAAGGAATACATGGCGTCCGAAATCGGCGTTGCTGACGGGGAAATGATCGTTGAAAGCAAGGGGCTGCACCTGTATGGGTATGCTGAGGATTTGGCTCGGATTCGGTGCATGATGGGTTGAATTTATACCGGATTGAATGAGGTCTCTATGGATAAAACAAACCATAAAAAAGTTTATGGTGCTGGTTATTATGCAGGGGTAAAAGACGCCAGCAATAATTCGAAAAAGATCTGCGGTTCAAACAGGGGATACAGAAACGCTACAAATGCGATGTTGTGTTGGAAGCCACATAGTTCAGAAGTAAAGGTGATTCCATGGCCTGATCGCGACGGAAAAAGCGACAAGTATCCTATGTCAGGGCTTGCGGCGTATTCTCACATAAGGCAAATGGATTTTGAGCAAAGGAAGACGATTATTTTTATAGAAGCAATGCATTTGATCGTCAGGGACTGGTGCGACCCCGCTTCGGTCCATTTGGCATTACTCGAACTCGAAGAATATAGGGATGGTTGTTCATCCGACATGCCATGGATGAACAATTGGATATAATCGGCCACGTTCCGCGCCCACCGGAACCCGAAACCCCCTGATAACAAATGCGTCCGACGGTGCGAGCCTAAGAGCGGAATAACGCAAGGCAACAGAATGGGACGGCAGGTTGGTCAAATGGGCGCATAACCGATTTTAAAAGCGGTCCACAGAAAAAAAAGGATGGAGAAACCATGAAACAACCAGGAATGAGAGCAGGCGCAATACTGAGCGCTGATGCAGCCACGGTCCAGCTTTTGGGCTATGGCACATACGACGGCGATTTAGAGCACCCAGAAATGGGTATCCCAAACCCACACATCACGCTGGACGATGGGAGCGTAGTGTGGGGTTGCGAGTGCTGGTGGGGTCCCGAAGAAAAAATAAAGGCTATCATCGGAAACCGAAAGGTTGAAATCGTCACAATGGCGGATTCACGATCCTCGAACCCGTCATAAGCCAGCAAGCCCAAGCGTTGCGCTCCGTCGATACTCGCTCATCCGGACCGTGGAGTGCAACGCAAACCGCCTTAACGTCTCCACCTGGACCTCATGCGATGTGCCATACCCGTGGGCAAGGCCAACGAACATCCTGGTCGTGTCGAATGTCAATGTTTCCTCGCTCATAATTTCATAATGAAACAGCACACGGGACGGCACCCAGAACAACAGTGCCATCATTTGGGCCTCACAATCGCACTTGACGATCGACGTCGATGTATAATTTTGCCGAATCGACATTAAATCGGTATGCCCGAGCATGATATGGGAGAACTCGTGAGCAACGACAAGATCTAAAATAGGCCTATTCAGTGCTGGATTGTAAACGATCACGTACTTACTGCCGACCTTGAAACTGCATCCATACGGCTCATTGGCATTCGGAATAATGGAGATCCGCCTGTCCTTATGATTTGCTACGTACGCCTCAAATTCGGCAAGGCGCCACGCCCGGGAATTAAACCCATCGATTCTTGATTCGAAATCACTCACAAGACCAGGAAGGCGTCCGGATACTGACGTCAGTTCGTTGACCGATACCATTGCCTTTTTACCCTCTCTTCAGCATCGGAAATATCCGATTCAAGCTGCGTTTTGATGGCGGCAAAATGCTCACATGCCTGTTCATAGAGACCTGTTAGTGATATTTCTCCAGCATAATATTTTCGGATAAAGGGCGGGAGGCTGTCCGCCGACATTTTTAAAATCTCATCACCTGCATGCATCAGCATGCCGGACATACCGTATTTCTCGGAAACGATTCTGATAACCTCGACGGCTATTTTCTTCTTATCGTGTAGACGCAACAGGGAAAGATACCCCGGGAACGGCTCGGAGCCTTTCTTTTTGCCGATATCCCGGCCCATTGCCACCATCTCTTCGATCGAGTACCCGAAAAAATCAGCGATAGCCTCCTGGAGGGGCGGCGACATGGCTTTCTTAAAACTCTTTTTGGCGGCTGAAAGCCACTGAGGGGTTTTCCCGGTTGCTTTTGCCACCTTGGTCATGGTGCCATGGCCGCTGTCGTTAACCAGACGAACGAATGCCTTCATAAAATTTCGATAATTCTTGCTGTCCTTTGAACTGCGACTGAGCGATATTTTTGGCGTTTCACCGTTCATTTTTTTCCGAAATACACGATCAGATTTAGCCTTGTCAAGGCATCGGTAAAAATTAATCTAAAAGTTTAACTTTCCCCTTGACAACTTAATCTTTTGGTTGATAGTTAATCCGAAAAATACTAGTTCGGAGTGACATCGACCACGAGTATTGGCTGATAACTTCAAGGGGGTACCAGAAATGGAATTGTCAAAACTGTCCGAGCTGGTAGGATGCAGTTACCAGCACCTTCATGCGGTTCAATCTCGGAAAAAGGGACTCTCAAAAGAGTTGGCAGAGTCCCTGGAAAAGGCTACAGGAATCGTTGCGGCCGCATGGATGTGGCCTGAACGGCATCCGGTCAACCCATGGACGGGAAAACCGAACGTGGAAGGGGAGGTGCCGCCCAAGGAAGAAACGCCGGATCAGCCGACACTCGAAGGGGAATGCCTTGACGACTACCCGGCCGTTATTGCATTTCATCAGGCGCTTCGGGATGGAAAATCGATTGAAGAAGCCGAAAGGCTTTTGGACGTGGCTATTGGGGAGTTAAAGCAAACGCTCACAAGATGGAGGGGAGAAAAGGAAAATGTATGATTTTTTCATGGAGTATGCTCCGGATGCCTTAAAAGAGGTTGAAAATGTCGTGGCTGATGGGCGGATGGATGTTGAGGATATAGCAGAAAGTTTTTCTGTGATGCCTGGCATCCCGCAAATTATTGCGGATGCCATAAGGGAAGCGGTTTTGGTTTCGGCCCAAAACGGAATGAAGCGACGGACCGGAGGGGCATACCCGATTGACGTGCTCGATTTCGGGACTGATGGTGAGCCCGAACTCTGTAAACTTTTCAGGTAAAAATGAAGATCGGAATCAGAAAGCCGTCCCTGAATAAACGAATCTCCGCGAGGCTATCCGTGAAGCGGTTTTTGCGGCATAGCCTTGGGTTGAAAGCGCCCAGGGGGTGGGGTTGGATCACGAACCCGAGGAGAGCGCTTTACAACCGGATCTATTACCGGACAACGGTTGGCGTTGGCCTTCTCGGCGCCGTGGTTTATGCCCTTATCGGCTGGCTTTTTTAGGGACCGTGCATAAAGAAAAAAAGTTCTATTGATAGAAAGATAGATTTTTTTCTTTAAATAAAGGATTGTCTATGCGTAACATGTCGTTCGCAATGACCACTGAGCAGATCCGGCTCGGTTGTAAAGACGTGACCCGGCGCTTCGGTTGGTGGTTTTTGAAGCCTGGGGATTTGGTTTCTCCAGTAAAAAAGGGAATGGGCCTCAAAAAAGGCGAGACGGTCAAGAAAATCAGAGGCCCCATCCGGATTGTAAGCGTCCGGTCCGAACAGCTTATCTCTATTAATGACGTTGATGTTTTAAGGGAGGGGTTTGCCGTCTGGACTCCGGCCCAATACGTCGAAATGATGTGCAAGCATTACCGGTGCGATCCAAGTGAACCGGTCAACCGGATCGAGTTTACCTATACCGATTCACCGCACACTAACAAGGCGTTTATCTCAACGAATGAATCAGCCGCCCGAGCCGCCGAATTCTGCAAATGCCATCCGGGGTGGCAACGCATTTGCGATATCGATGATTCATTTAATCTATATTTGTCGTTTGAGGAGATCCCAAAAGAAGAAAGGAAGTTTTGGAAACACGCTCATGGCGAATACGCCGCCGATGCATGGGCGGAATTCGGTGTTGGCAAATGCAGGTTTCCGACCGGTTATATCTCCGGTACCGGCCTTTTTTATTCACACAACCACCACATACCGAAATTCCACAACTCAATGATGGTCATTAAAACGGGGTGAGTCATGTCAACAAGCAAGATAGAATGGCTGGCAGATAAAAGCGGTAAGCCCGGAGTCACCTGGAATCCAATATCGGGATGTTCCCCTATAAGCCACGGCTGCCAAAACTGCTACGCGGCCCGTATGGCGAAGCGTCTTGCCGGCCGATGCGGTTACCCGGCAGATGATCCGTTCCGGGTGACACTGCATCAGGATAAAATGAACGAACCGTTGCTATGGAAAAAGCCGAAGCGAATCTTTGTTTGCTCCATGGGGGACCTCTTCCATGACAATGTGGCTGACAGCGCCCTCGACCAGATATTCCAGACCATATTCACGTCGATGCGACACACATTCATAGTGCTCACGAAACGGCCCGAGAGGATGCTTGACTATTTCAACCATTTTTTATGGGGGAAGATTCCGGATAATCTATGGGTCGGCGTAACGGCAGAGAATCAGGAATGGGCCGATAAGCGGATACCGATTCTGATGGAGGTCCAGGCTAAGGTCCGTTTCGTTTCGGTGGAACCCATGCTCGGGCCGGTGGATTTAACGCCGTGGTTACCGCATTTCCTCGATTTTTCGTACACGACCGATCCGCCGCGGCTTGATTGGGTTATTGTCGGCGGGGAAAATGGGCATAGAGCAAGGCCGATGAACCTTGAATGGGTGAGGCTATTACGCGATCAGTGCGTTCAAGCCGGAACCCCGTTCTTCTTTAAAGGGTGGGGGGAATGGATGCCCGGAGACGAAAAGGACCGGGTCGATCACTTCAAGGTCGGGAAAAAGAGATCCGGTCGGATGCTCGACGGAAAAGAGTGGAATGAATACCCGGAAGGAGGCTCATGAAAAGGCTAAAAGTATATGATTTCAAAAATGTAAACGATTTTGTCCATGATATAGACGTTGAGTTCGAGGATATGCAGGGGGCTTGCCTTGAGCTGGTGGCTGAGATTGAAAAGCTAAAAAAAGATGTGAGCTACCTGCTGACCAGGGCGGCCAAGGCTGGCGGTATCGGTTTCGGTGGTGATCGTGATTATGGAGAATCGAGCAACGCCTTGGTCCATTTCGCGTTTACCGGGAAAACACCGACTGCTTGGCCGTATGACGAAAGCGATTATAAAGCATGCGTATTGGCTGTTAAAAAGCTCCCGAAACATCGAAAATCCGAGGCTGTCTTTAAAAATTTAGAAATTGCAAAGGCGAAATATGAGTCAAGACGGTAATGGCGAATGCTGGACGTGCAAGCATTCATTCGTAAAAATACCCATCAATCCAAATCCTGGCGACTCTTGCGATTTCTGCCGTCGCTTCGGGATTTGGATTCCCTATACGCCTGGAGTCAGGCGCCCTCCGAAGGAATGCAGCTCGTGGTTGCCATATGCGCCGGAAGAAAAGGCACAGCAAGCTGCATGACCGAAAAGTTTCTTGATATCCTACCTATAATCATCATGGCCGAATCATTTCTGGCCGCTATCCCTTTGCTTATAGCCCACCGGTGGGGGAGCGCCTCCTATTGGATAGCTGCCTGACTTCTGAATTTCGCGGTTGTTTTCGGAATGTCTCATGAACTAACCCCACGAGCAGGGACTTGAAAGCCATCAGTAATTTCCTCCATCACGTCAATCCACTCAGTCTCATGTACAAACCCCACGAGCAGGGATTGAAAGCCTTTCCCCTTGTCCTTTATCGTTTCCGGTAACAAGTCTCATGAACAAACCCCATGAGCAGGGGATTGAAAGCACCTGGAATATTTCCGGAATAATTTGTTTGAGCCGGTCTCAGAAACGACTCCTCTGAGCAGGATACTGAAACTTGACCCATCATAAAACATCAAACAACGACAACACAAGTCTCAGAAACGACTCCTCTGAGCAGGATACTGAAACCGGATACCGGTGGGCAACTTTACAAAACGAGAAGTTGTCTCAGAAACGACTCCTCTGAGCAGGATACTGAAACGGGCGGAAACCAAAAGAGATAGTTGAAGCAGTTAAGGTCTCAGAAACGACTCCTCTGAGCAGGATACTGAAACGCCGGACAAAAAAAACAATCCGCACTTGCCCCAAAAGTCTCAGAAACGACTCCTCTGAGCAGGATACTGAAACAGAATCTACCTTGAAAAAAATTGCGCCGCCGATGGGGTCTCAGAAACGACTCCTCTGAGCAGGATACTGAAACAGTATACCTAAAAACCGTTTAAAAAGCAACACATTATCCATGGTTTTTCGAGAGGTCGGCATCCCGGAACCCACCATACCGCCGACCTCTCAAATAGAGCCCACCATTTTTAAACAAAATTCAAAAATAACAACGGCATAAACTTTTCGAGCGCTCACGGGGTTTCCGGCGGAACATCACCGCTCGAATCGAGGTAGGCGGTCAAAAGATTCTTGGACGCCGCCCAATCCTGATCGTAGACCTTCCCGCACTTGCTGCACTGGACCATGATGTTCGTTTTCCGGCCCGGCTTGATAGTCCCGCCGCAAAACGGGCATGTTTTTGTGATATTCTTCGAGTCTAACTTGACGTGTTCCTTCCCGGCAGAGCGCATGGCCCGTATGGTTTCCGTCCTAAAAGTCGAAACGGAAGCGAGATCGCTCATTCTCCTGATATGGTCGTCATTGTCCGCGCCCTCCTCGGCTTTCTTCTTCCCCTTCGTTTTTCGGAGGTCAAAATCCTCCTGGATGACGACATCATATTCTTTTGAAAGTTTGAGCGCAATCTTCCGGTATTCGCACAATCGCCGGCCGCGGATACGGTCCGACAAATTAGCATGCCATTGCCATAAATGCTTGTCCTGTTTGCGCCACGCCTCAATTTTGTTAAACGCCTCTTCGTCTCCATGGAATCGAAACTCGGGCGGGTCCCCTTCGCGCCGGAATCCTCTGCCACTCCACTGAATCGCTACCGATGCCAGTTGAGCCTCAGATTTCCAGCTCATCATCATTTTTGTCCTCTCCGATAGCCACGGCGGAACGATATCGGCGTTTGCCTTTTTCCACTCATTGAACCATGCAACGGTTTCATTGAAATTTTTCTTCCGGATGCCTTGAAGCGATGCCGCCTTTTCGTTCGAGACGGTATATTCACTTCCCAGCAGGATCTCTTCTTCGACTCCCCGGCTGTCAAGCATATAGGCTATGCGTGTCGCCAGACCCTTGGCCCTCCATCCTATATTTATGGCGACACAATGCCCGGTCCTTTCAAGCGGGACCGAACAATCTTCCCGGACGGTGACAGTTAAGGACCACACGAATTTATCGGCCAGCTTCGAAACATGTATTGAAACAGACTTGATTTCGGCTGATTCCGGGATTGGTCTATGCATGACGATGGGTATTTCAAGCCAAATGGGAACGGTCTTTTTTTCTCCGGAACCTATCCGGATTCGCGCTTTGGTCCTTTTCAACCGCCCTCGCTCTCCCCTGGACGGGTGAGTCCAAGCATCGGCTGGCAATCGGTCGATCTGAAAATAGTTGTTGGACCCAAGAAAAGCCTGAGTGATGTTCATGCCGCCTTGTATTTGGCATGTCCACCGGCCAACCCGCTCAAATCGGTGGAATTGAAGCTCGGGTCTTTTTTGGCCATCCTCTACTTGCGTCTTCATGATTGCCATTCGAGCCGTTTCGAATGAATCCATTACAGCCAGATAGTTGCCCCAATAAAGGCCGTTTTGGGCATATTCTTGACGAATGGCCACGTTCTTATCGTATCGCTCACCATCCAACTCGTGGAGCTGAGGCTTAACCGTGTCCTTCACGAATGCCCATATCTCTTTCTTTTCGGCTATCAGGGGTTTCTTTTGCGCCTTCAGTTCGACAATCTCGGCCTTGAGGTCGGAAGGCGTGCCTTTGATGCCGTCCTGGCGCCCCTTCTTGATCTCGGTTCGTATCTCTTCTGTCCTCACCTTGATATCCTCTATTTGCTTCCTCAGAACCGGCAACCGGGCATCGGCACCATCTCGAATAGCCCAGTATTTTTCCGTAAAAACCTTGTCGGCTTCCACGAGCGCATTCCAGAAACGGTTTTGAAGGCGAAGCTGCTCCATGGCGACCTCGCTTTCGACAGCCGTTTTTAGCGGGGATCCAAATTTGTAGACTCGGGCACTTTTGTCGGACTTTGACCTTTTCATGCATTCTCCTTATTTTTTCTTGAACGTGGTCGACATCTGGAACAAATCATCGGTGGAATAGGAATACATAGCTGCCAGATACAAATCGAAATCGTCTTGCGTGTATTCGGTTTCGAGTTGCTTCCGGACCGTGGCATGAAACAGCTTCACGGCGTCCGGTTTCAATCCGACGATTTTCATCCCTTTTAGGATAGGCCCATCGAGCAGGTAAAACGTGATCGCGTTTTTCACCTGACCGTTTTCGGGTTCCATGTAGTCGTCTATCCGTGCCTGGTCCACAACCCGTGCGTTAAAGCTGCAATCGATCCGCCCGAACGGTTTCGGGAAATCGAAGATCCAGATGGCTATAGGAACCGGAGTTGAGGATTCAAGGTATCCGTACCACTGGAAGGATTTTTTGAACATCTGCCGCTCAGGGCGGGCAAGTTGGGGGAACTGAATCAGGCAGGTGAGCCCGCCGCCCCAAAGCTCCAGCGTAATTCCCTCGACTATCGGGACCGGACCGGGAAAGATTTCGCCTACTCTAAATGTGGTCAGCATTATCGGTCTCCTTTCTGTCGCAACGCGCAACCATCTGCTCGTCAATTCCCTTCGAGTATGATGGCTTTTTCCCCGGGGAGCGATACCGGACCATCTCAAGATCATCTTGAGCTATTACCCACCGGCCGTCTTCATCCATTTTAGCCGGGAGGTCCTTGTTGCTTATTAAGGCATTGACTCGTCGCCGTGCCACTCCAAGCGCTTTGGCCGCCGCCGCCGTACCGATCGTTTTGATGGTGATGATATGGCCAAGTCCGAGTTCTGAAAATCTGAAAAAGAACTTTTCCGGCCATACCGTGGTTCCGGAAAACATCCGGACCACTTCAGAGGAAGGGACCTCATCGGGGATATCCACAATGATATATGTGCTGGTTCGACCGTCAGTGCCCGGTTTTGCCAGTGGGTTTTGAAGCGTTGGCGCACCCCCGCAAACGACTTTGATTTTTAGTGACTTCATTTCGCCTCCCCGTCCGCTATCGCCGTGCATGCCCAAATCCTGCCTGACAGCTCCGGCGAAAAAGGAACCCGCCAGCCGATCGCCCCCGCGCCGCCCGTCCGGATATTGTTACGACTCCACATATCGCCGTCCGCCCCGTTGTTTTGGACATACCAAATCCATTCCGGACCGATGACAAACCAATCACCGCCGCCATAGATGGTTCCCCTATCGGAAACACGGCCGCCTTCCGGGAAAATCGGTCCATCAGGATACTCTCCGGATTTTTTGATCTCTTCGCTGATGGCACTGCGTTCTTTCTCAGCGGCTTTCTTTTGCTCACGTTCGGAAATTCGCAATCTCACCGGCGCCGACTCCTCATCCGTGGCCGCCCTGCACCTGGCTGAAAAATAATATCCCTGATCATCTCCAACGCCGAACGAAAGGCCATCCTCCCTGAAATATTTTTTCGTGCAGGAAACTACATAGACGAATTCGGGATAATCTGGATATCGCTCAGGGGAGTTTTTCAGCACTTGCCCGACATGGTATTCTTCATATCCATATCCGGAACCGCCGCCGATCCGGTAGGGCGCTTCCGCTTCCAGTTTTTCCGCCTGAACTTTGGCCGCGGAACAATCAACATGCTCAAGAAACTTCTCCCCGCCCTGGTACCGGTAATGCGCTTCTTGCCCCGGGTCGATCCTGCTTTCGAACTTTGAACAATAACCGGTCCGTTCGGCGATCCAGCTTTTCCCGAAACTGGACTTTTGGGCCTTTGCCTCTTTGGCCTTTTGCGAAGCGGCCCTGGCATCTGCAACGGCAACCAGCATGCGGTTGTGCAGGTCCGCGTGATCCTCGACACCAAGTTCCTTCAGCTTGGAGACACCTTTTTCGTAGACATACCCCTCTGCGACCTTCGATTCGACAAACCCGAGCCACCGTTCAAGCTCTTTTCGGTTCGAGGCGCCCGCTGTTCCGGAAATCGACTTGATCCAGTTCTTTAAAACTGTCGTGAAGGATTTGGCCTTATCCAGGGGGACCACGAACAGCTTACGGTTTTCCCTGGCTTTGCCGTCCCAGTATCCGCCGAGTCGCTTTATCCGGCCGGCAAGATCCTCATCGTATCGGCCTTCGATAAGAATGTCGGATCCAAAAAGCTTGGTCGTGTACCCGGTCGGGAGTTCGACTTTTTCTTCCCTATATATCCACATTGCCATGATGCTCCCTTTCTGGCCGAATCTTAAAATTCTGGCCGAATCTTAAAAATTATCGATGTAAAATTTCTTGATAGCCTCGCCAACCGCCTGCGAGGAGAACTCCCCGCCTTCGCCGCCGAGGTGCGTGATCCATACGCCGGTTCCTTCCGGGGATCTCGACAAAAGGAATTCCCCGATCAGGATCTTTGGATTCCGAAGCAGCAAGGCCATGTTCGGCGCTTCGGAGATCAGGCGTGCATTCGCCATCATTTCGTTTTGGGATATGGCGCGACGGACCCAATACCCATCGGTTTGGGCTATCCGGACCATTTGGCCGCCTACGCCCGCGCGGATCGAGACTGAGTTCGTAACCTTATCCATGTCTGTCAGCCATGGGCCGGGGGTGTGGTCGTTTAATATGGTCATGGCATATCCCCGTCTATCCCCAAAATATCCCCAAGCATTGCGTGTATCGTTTCCTTAACTTTTTTGATCGCTGCCTTTTCCGCACTTTTAAACGGGCAGGCGCTTGAGCATAACTCATAGTCTTCAATTCCGAGCTGCTCGGAATCCAGTGTGTATTTCCCTTCAAGGCCCGGATAATTTTTTTCGATGGAGATCAAAAAACTATTACACTGCCACACCCACCGGCTTTGATGATCACTCTTTCTCTTACTACGACCGTAAACCGTTTGATCCTCCCATTTCATCTCCCCGCTTCCGAATTCTTTTTTCATTTTAATCCTCCACGATTTCAACTTCGTCTTTGAAAAAATAATAACACCGGCATGCTTCTATCTTTTTGCCGAATATGATCGTCTGCGTTTTTCCGGGGAGAGTCACCATATAATCGTATTTATAGTAATCGCTTGGCAGTACATCCCCTGTTTCTCCAGCGCGGAACCTATCCATCGGATCGGTATATAGTATCTTCCCCTTCATCGAACCTAATCCTTTATACAAACCATGATCAAGAGCGCACATGTGAGCCCAAAGCCTGTCGCCACGCCTTCAAGATGCATCACGTATGCGCCAAGTCCGCAAATCCCGATTACCCCCAACCCTTTGCCGATGCTCATTGTCCCTCCTCGACATGCGATATTTCGAGCCACTCCCCGTCCATGAGCTGTGCGGCCGCATCCTGTGCTGAGTGAATATCGTCCGGGTCGATGTCGTATTGGTCTAACCCGTAAGCACTAACATAATCGAATAAATCAAACTCTCTCCCGGCCTCGACGTAAAATTTAAATCCTGAAAAATCAGGCGTTTTCGTTTTTGTGATTTCTAATTTTTTCATGATCCAGTCCTTTATTTAGTTGCCGTGTAGGTATTCGGTGCGAAAATCGGGTCACGCCGGATAGCAGCATGCTCGTTTATCCACCCAACGACATTCATGAGTTCCGGTAAAGATCCGCACCCTTTTGGGCATGAAGTTTTCCCGCAGTTTTTAGACTGGCACGCTTGGGGATACTGCCTTGTTTCCATGGTCTCAATCCTCCATTATTTCCAGCCGGAAGCCGGTCGGGTTTATCGGCGTTTTTTTTCGAAACCCCATTTCCCAAACCCAATTTCCACCATTCCGGGTTGAATATCCTCCCCGGACATTTTCCCCCACTCTGTGCCATCCTCACCGACAACGCTTCGGCCGGAGCCTATCTCCACCGGCGACAACCCGTGACGGTTGCAGATTTCCTGCATTGCGGCTTGAACCCTATCCACTCTCCCGGAATCGTTGGTATGATCGTATGTAATGGCATCGATTATTTCCCCGTTCTCATTTATCGCTACAACCTGGTATTTTATCATGTCTCAATCCCCCGTTTTTTGGTTTTTGGTTTTTCCCTCACCTTTTTCTCGACACTATTCCAACCCTGGTATAGTTGTCAAGAAAAAAATAAAGAAATGAAGAAATAAATTTAAAAAGCTGGCAACAATCCTTTTTAAATACATTTATTTCTTGCACTCGAAAAAGATTTTATTATATGATGGCTAATCATCTGGCAAATAGCGTCCGGATCAACTCAAAGATTCATGCTTAAGTGATTAAAATTATGAATAACCCAAACTGTAAAGCGGAAAAGGCGGGCCACAACACACCAATAATAGGCGCCGTCATCAGCTTTCCGGTTAAAACCGAATCCGCCACCCATAATAGCGACTCGCCAACTTTACGGGAAAAGATAGCGAGCCGAAAACGCGCAAAATATGGATATATTCTAATAGGTTGCGAATCAAAACAGGCCATACCGGTATCTTTAAGGGTCGGTCTGTCGCCAACTTTTAACGATTTTTCAATGTTTCTTGGCGAGGGGTGAAAAATGAAAAACGGATCTCAGCTTGCTCTCAACAGGCCACAAAAAGGGGATATAATCTCCGTTTCACCGGTCCGGAGCTTAAGGGATATTTCCCATATCAAGAAGAACCTCTGGCGGCACCCCCGGAATTATGCCCTGTTCGTGGTCGGGATCAATACCAGCTTCCGAGCGTCCGAACTGGTATCGATCCGGGTCGGGGACGTGAAGCACCTCCGGCCTATGGATTCGTTCAAGCTCAGGGAGAAAAAAACCGGCAAGGTGCGGGAAATCCATTTTAACCAAGCGTGCGTTCTTGCCGTCCGCAAGCTGCTCTCATCCAGGAAATATTCGGATGATGATTTTCTATTCCGTAGCGAAAGGACCGGAGGCGCCCTGACCGTATCGGCAGTCCACAGGTTGGTCAAGTCCTGGTGCCGGGATCTTAACCTGCTCGGCAATTTTGGCAGCCACACTCTCCGAAAAACGTGGGGGTATCATCAGCACTCGACCTACGGAGTGAGTCTGGCAAGCTTGATGAAATGTTTCGGTCATAGCGATTCGGCAATAACGCTACGGTATCTCTGCATTTCGGATGCCGACCTACAAAGGGTCTACTCGAATGAATTGTGAGGTGTCCGGATGATCATCAGTTTTGTAAACCAGAAGGGCGGAGTCGGGAAAACCACCATGGCAATAAATATCGCCCATGCGCTATCGACCCGCAACAAGGTGCTGCTGATCGATACCGACCCGCAGGGGAGTGTCGGCCGATGGCAGGGGATATCGGGCGCCAGTTATTTTGACGTACTCCATCACCCAAAAGTCATTCACCAAAAAATTGAGGCGCTTTCGGCAGGCTACACTCATACCGTGATCGATGCCCCTCCAGGCATCAGCGAATTAACCCTTTCGTGCCTGCTGAGTTCCGACATGGCGATCATACCGATTACGCCCAGCCCACTCGACATTTGGGCGAGTGACGACATTTTGCCGCTTGCCAGTGAGGCAAAAACGTACCGGCCTGGCTTGGCGATAAAAATCCTCATTACAAAAAAACAGCCCAATACGGTTGTCGGTAGAGAGGTGCGGCAGGCATTAGAATATTACCGCATGGAAATTTTTAAAACGGAAATAGGCCACAGGATTGCGTATGTCAACGCCATGATAAATGGAGAGACCGTCCTGTCTCACGCACCTATGAGCGCACCCGCCCGGGAAATAAGCGCCCTTTTACGCGAAATTTTAACTAATAAGGAGAAAAAACAAAATGGTAAAATCATTAAAGGACATGCCCGCCGTAGTAAATAAGCCGGAAGCACGGCAAAAACGTTCTAAAAAAGACGCCAAAGGCATACCAGGAACCGTATTTATGAATGCGAAAATCAATTCAAGCCTGAAAAAGGAGATAAAAAAGCATTGCACGCTGAGGAGAATAACCATTCGATATTTTGTCGAAGAGACGATTCGTGAATACCTTCACGCGGGGTTGCTGTCACGCAAACAGAGCATATCGTCCAAAATTACGGGGGATATGTCCATTAGACTCGCCGAACTGGCGGCGGAGCGAAGTGGTGGTGTCGTGCACATGCTCAGGCCCAAAAGCAAAAGAGCCGGTCGACTCAACGTAGAGGTGAGCATCGACGCGCAATGTAAAATGAAGCTGCTTTGCGTAAGCACAGGGGCGACTATTCAATATTTTTTAGAGGAGGCTATTACCTGGAAACTGAAAAAGGAATCGAATGAGAAGGAGGGGGGGGGGTAGCCGTGAAGATGCCAGCAGACGGAACCCGACCAAAAGAGCGCCAGTCAAAACCCGCAAAGGTAATAGATATCAAGAGATTGCCAAAAACAAAAAAAGAGATCAAGCAGTTGGCCTTGTTCCCTTTTTTCACAACCGATGATGTAAAATATTCGAACACTGTGCACCTGTATGATGCCATACCGAAGTACGTCCGGAGTAAGCTGGAAAGGTCCGGACCTTCAATGCCGACAATGGTCCGCGATTTCGTGTTCAGGGGTGTGATGTACCATTCCGTTATTATCCCGGCAAGAGTCTTGGGCGATGACGGGAAAACATATTATGAAGTTTTCCCTGGAGATAGGGAGGAATTCGTAGAAGACGCCCTGAGAAAAATGGCAACGACTTCCGATTCGGGGCGCACGCTGAACGGTCTTGCAAGCGTCGTCTTTACGCTCAGCGAACTCCAGAAAGAGTTAAAAAGCACCGGCCACGATTTTAATATCGATGACATAAAAGAGGCTTTATACGTCTGCAACAGGACGCACATATCTTTGAGCGCTCAAGGCCAAGGCGTTGTCGCCTCGACCATGTTTCCGTCGCTTCAACTGCATTCCAAAGAGGAGTGGGAAGAGTCCGGCAGAGAGACGTGCTGCTTTGTCAGATTTAATCCTCTTGTGAGCTTGTCCATAAGGGATCGCTCATTCCGACAATACGATTACCTGACATGCATGAGCTACCGATGGTCATTATCCAGGTACATCCACAAGCGCCTCTCCCACACGTTTTTACAGGCGAGTATCTCCAATTCATATACCATAAAGCTCTTGACGCTTCTGAGGGATTCTGGGACCACGCTATATAAAAGCCTGTCCGATAATATCAGAGAGGTCAAAAAAGCCCTCGAAGAAATGAAAGGTAAAGATGTCGTCAGGGAATACACCATCACCCCGATAATAAATGATAAACGGAAAATAATGGATGCCGATATTGATATCAGGGTGACGCTTTCTTTCGTTGGTGACATGAAACGCGCAAACGCTCTTTCGAGGGATATAACATTAATACAGGAATGCTCGGTTGGGGACGATGAGGGTGACGGAGAAAATTAAAGGGCATTATGGTTTTCGTTCGAAGATCATGGTGGTTTTCGTTCGAAATGGGGTTTTTTTATTATGGTTTTCGTTCGAAGTCGGGGCTTTTCATTATGGTTTTCGTTCGAAGTCATTATGGTTTTCGTTCGAAGTGAGGCGCTTTCATTATGGTTTTCGTTCGAAGTGGGAAGGTTTTATTATGGTTTTCGTTCGAAGTGGTATGCCTCATAGTGGTTTTCGTTCGAAGTCGAAAATATAAAAACTGTTTAGATTCGCCACATTAGCGCGTTTTTCCTCCCCCTATCCTTTAACCCTTATTTATAAAAAGAAAGGGGCACCCGAAGGCACCCCAAATTTTAACCCAAAAAAGAACCGATCCCTCACTCATCCTCGATCAGCAAACACCCGCAAATCTTCAACGCTACGGACCGTAGCGAATCCATCTGATTATCGCTCAATTCAACCGGCCTGCTATAGGCAATCCCGACGAAGGCAAGGGGCTCACTCGATTCGAACTTGAACACGCTTACCAGATAGAGGGCTGCCACCTGAGCGTCTTTCAAAATCTGATACCCACTCGTATCGGTCCCCTTTATCGCATCGGCGTCCGGAATCTGCATTTCGTTATCCTTTTGCAGTCTTTCGTACCAATTTGCGAACAGCCCCAGGGGGAGGCTCTGCCAGTTCGGCGAACACAGAGAAACCCCAGGTTCGGCAAACTCATGGGTCATAGAGATTTTCTTGAATGAATTGCCGGTGATCGCATTATGATCCCCGTTATGGCGCTGAAAAACAAAGGCCCTTTTTGCTGATAAGGAAAAAACAATGTGTGCCAACGCATCGTTGATCACAACATCCTGCTTTATCGACAGCGATAATTTTTTTTCTGAGCCGATACCAATCCGATGAATTATCTTTTCGATATGTTCCTTGAGCACCTTTTTCATCAAAAAAAGCTGCCCGACAATGGTGACAGCGATCAACCCCGCCGCGAAAGGGTTGATGCCCAAAAAAGATCCGATAAAATCAGCCAGTGCTGAAACCGTTTCCATTTCCATGGTTAAAACAGGGGACCCCAAAGAGAAAACGAATCTGAATTGAATGCGGCGGCGGCCCGGCCGTATTCACGCTCAATTTTTTTCTGTTCATCCACCTTTTTGACCAAAAGGGATTGCCGTTCCTGCCCCGGGAGCGGGTATCTCGACAGGTCGGTCATCCCGGCCGTTTCGAAAAAGCCTTTGATCTTGAAAAAATCCTCCTCGGATGCCATGCCTATAAGCGCATCCGCGATATCGGCGGGGACCACTACCGGCATTTTACCTGCGCACTCGGCCACAAGCGCCTTCCTGCCGTCGATCATCGCCTCAAGGGCTTCTAATTTAGCCTTGGCATTCCCGATTTCTATTTGCAGGGCACCCGCCTTTTCAACCATGGCCGCTTCAAAGATCTCAGCTTCCTCAAGGCGCCGCTCAAGCTCTGCCGCATAAAACTGACTGGATGCCGCCCACCCCTGGACTATTTTCTCGGCGCCGGCGTCATCCACCCCGAGAATAGAGCAAACGCTTTCGAGGATCATGTCTTTTGATTCGGCCGATTCGAGGATGTATCCGCGGTTTTCAGAGAACCCCGGGTCGATCACATAATCAAAGCCCTCGAAAGAGGATAACCGGGTCGCCCCATGCTTACCTCCGTCCCTTCCGCCCATGGCCCAGGAGAAGCCGCCTACTCGATTCTGGTTCAGCCCCGCGACGATCTTTCCCGGCGCGTTTTCCAGCAGCATTTCTTGCGTATGGGACACATTCCCGGCCGCATCGATTTCAAAGGATGTGGTAACATTGCTGGGGATGTTTTCAAGAACAAGAGAAGACCCGTCCGGAGTGACAATCTTTTCGACTTCCCCTATCCGGACCTTCCCGGCTAATTGCCGGCGTCCATGGCCGAAGTACCCAAGCTTCTCCCGCATCCTGATCCCCTCTCGTGTCTCAGGGGAATAGCAAACCTCGCGGGCGTTCTCCAGAATGTAGGCCCGGTGATGCCCCGTGTATTTCCGCCCCTCCCGAAATAGATTGAACCCGCACTTGATAACATTTTCGGCCATGACATCCTCCTAATCGTAAATTTGATCCATCGCTTTTTTGATAATTTCCTCAATCCGGGCGGATTCTGAGACCTCTGCATCCTGTTCGGCCGATTCGGGCTGAACCGGCTTTATTAATTTGGGGAATATCCCCTTGAATTTTTCCTCATCCACTCTCAATATGTCGGTCCATAGGTAATTATTGAGCGCGTTCCAGTCGACTTTTGAAAATTCCGGGTCTACGATCTGCGCCAGTGTCGCGGTAAGGGTCGCATAATTGAGCCTGCTCTCCTGGTTTTCCTGCTCTTCGCGTTCCATGGCGGTCGAAACCGAGTTAAAGACGATTCGCCATGGACGTTGCCCTGGCAAAAAGTACTTCCCGTGCTTCATCGCAACGTGAATGCAAAAAAGCTCTTCCAGGCCGTTACGAATCGCGTGGCGTAGCGCATTGGATTTGATCGCGGCAATGAGGCTTAGCCGAAGGTAACCGCCCTCCCCGAGGCCTCCGGAGAGCATGTCGCCAAAACCGATCAGGCTTGGGTCCACGCCGAGTGAACTTGAAAGACGTTTGACATGGAACATGACGTCCTCAAGCCCCTCAATATTCGGGGACCCTTCCACCGTAGATATGTCAAGCCGCCCCTTGTCGCCAAATATCGGAAGCAGGTGATTTATGACAGTCTGAAAAAAGCCTTTCGAAAGAACCTGATTCGCATGGTCCTCATTGGCACGCTTCAATTGCCTTGCGACCGTGTTCAGGTATTCCGCCGCTTTCGTCGGGGATAATTTCCCGGTATTGACCCCCACTATCCGCTCAAGCCTGGCAGCGTTCCTGCGACTCATATTGAGGGACACAATTGCGTTTAATAGATCAAACCATGGGCCATACGATGTATCGAGGAGGCTCGTTCCGTAATTCTGTGACTCGACAATTTCCTCGCGGTATAAATCATCGTCAGCAATGTCGAAAACGTCCTGGTCGAACCGGATAGGCTCAATCGCGCCCTGGACATGCCATTGCGGAATTTTAAAGGATACGATTTTCCATGGCTCCATCACGATCAACTGCCCGTCTCTCGCAACGTTCTGGTACGCATGCGTGTAGCCGGCCAACTGGCCGCCATGCTGGTATTCTTTGATAAATCGGGGATGGGTATAGTAATCGCTTCGAATATGCTCAATGCCGCGGCCTTGCTTTCCATAGGGGCGGACATACCAAACGCCGTAGACCGCGGCATTGTAGGCCCATTCCTGGCAATTCTGGTTGATGATTTCCTTAAATGTATTTCTTAAATCTTCGGTTATCGGGTCATCCGAATCGCTGGTTGATTCGATAGAAACGATCTCGCTTGTTCCGGCCTTGGCCGAAAGGGCCTGCTCGACATGGAGTTGTAACGCGCTATGGATAGTAGGGTCCTGGCGCATCGTTGCGAACACGGCATAGGCGGATAATCGATCACTCGGTATGGCAATGCCAAGCTGCTCATCCTCGACACTGACGACAGAATCAGCTTCCGGAACCGGAGATACCGACCACGGGGAGGCGGAGATTGACCCCTGGCTTTCTACGGCGACAATATCCCTGCTGTTTTCGTTTCGGTTCTTGTCGAACCCGGGGAAGATTTTCTTCCAGATTGATTTCGAGCCGTCAATCAGATCGCCGATCGTAGCCATGGCAAAGCCCTTTATTTATCAAAACTGCCCATTCCTGTATGACCGAATCCGCCCGTTCCGCGTTCGGTACGGGATAGATCGCCTACCTGATTAAAAACTCCACGGTAAAACGGGGTGATAACGCCCTGCGCGATTGGGTCACCGACTGATATCTTGACCCCGTGGGTGCCGATATTATCCATGACAACATGGACCGGGCCGCGGTAATCAGGATCGATCGTCCCCTGAAGGACCCTGAGCATGGTTTTCGAACTCATTCCTGATCTTGGGCGGATTTCCATCTGCTTGTCCGGTGGGAGTGCTATTGCAAACTTGAGCGGTATCTTAACCGGCGTCCCTGGTCTGACGATTACCTCGACGGCGGCGAACAGATCACAGCCGGCCGCAACCGGAGTCGCATAAACCGGAATCGTAGCGTTTTCCGACAACAGTTTGATAGCGATGTTGGCAGTTGGGGTAAGCATCGGCATATCGGCAGGCTTGACACGCATTAATGAGGAGATGAAGGTGCGTGCGTTCTCCACGATAATCAGCACGCGCTTTGCGGTAAGAATCATGGACTTAAAGCTGATCACATCGCCTCCATTTCATCGTCATGGGAAATAAAGAGAATCCCCTCGCCCGTTTCCGCATCATGGAGTTGATGCTCCGGTTCAAAAATATTGGTCGAATCGAACCGGGCACTCTCGTAAAAGAATGCTGCCGCAAGGTTGAATTCTGGCGATCCATAGCCAAGAGCATCTACCCAATCCTGGTCCACATCGGTTCCGAAAACGAAATCTCCACTGTCAACGAACATTTTCTTTAAGAGCCACCAGTATGGGCCATAAGCCCTGTAGCGTACCGGCTTTTTCAGCAGGAAGAACCGGACCCCGCCCATCAGGCTTTTGATCCACGCATCGGACGCTTCCTTCCCCGGGCGATTATCCGTCCCGAGGTCGATTATTTTCTGCAACTCCTCTTTGGGCGCTTTTTCGATCATTGGCTTTCTCCTTTTTTTACCTATTAACAGAAAAAATGAAAAAAACAAATCTTTAAAGCTTTAAATCTTTACGACATTATGGCGAAAATATCCTTCAAGTCGGTTTTCGAGTCGATATACCAGTAGGCGCCGTTACTAAGTTCGCCAGCGCTCCCGGCGAAGAACTGAGCCCCATACCGAGCTTTCAGAATTTCCTTCGTGCGGTATAGCACTCCTTGCTTGGCGTTTCTATCCAAAAAAAACCACTTAGAGAATGCCGCAACCGCGATATTCTTGTATTTGCCTTGAAGTGTCACGTCCCGAGAGTTGATCTTCACCGTAATACCGAGCTGCGCGAAAGCGTTTTTAACCTCTTCCGGAATCTCTTTGTAATTTGGGTGCTGCTTTATCGCTTCAGCGGCTTTTCGGTCCGCTTCGGCTTTTTCTTTTGCCATCTGGTCAAGAAGCGTGTCAAGCTGTTCGCGTCTGCACTTGTTGGCAATGGTCTCTATATCGCTTCTGTTATCCCCCAGGGCGGACGCCGCCACGGTAAGGTCGTTTTGGAATCCGTATCCGCCAAGGATGCTATGGATTTCGGACGGGCTGGCCTGGTTGACTTTATCCCCAAGCTTATCATCAAGAAAATCGTTCACAAATTTCGCGTAAAATTCACGAATCTGTGTTTCGGTTGCCACCGTCCCGTACTGCATGACGGTTACCTTCCAGTCGGATCCAAAAACGGTGGCCACGATCCCGGTAACGGTAGAATCCACATAGTCATAAGCCGTCTTCATCTTGGCCGCCTCAAGATACGCCTCGCTCAGATTCTTTCGATACGTTTCGTTTGTCGGTTCAGGAAAAACGATATCAGCCTTATTTTCTATATAATAATTGTCCTGAAATGCGAAACCGTCGCCTTTCCGAACGAAAAATTTTCCATAGATCTTGATATCGGCTATGTTTTCGAAAAATGTCTGTTTATCAATATCAGCACTGCCGACCAGATCAATATACCGGATCTCCTCGGACAGGAGCTTTTTGAGGGCCAACTCCTTTTCAGAGTACGAAACCTTGATCGCATCGTCCGGGAAATCAGTTAGCAGGATTACCGTTTTGCTCGACCCGTTGATCCTGATATATTCGGTCTCAATGAGACGATCAGATCCCATAATTACATCATACGTGAAAGCCTTTTGTGGTGACTGGAATGCGTCCGTAAGCTTGAAAATCACCATGCCGCGGCCGGTGCGCCGTTCATAGACATCGCCAGCAGCATAAACCTTTCCTGAAAGGGAGCATATCGCCTTTTCGGGATGATCCAAAACCGAGGCATCAAAAGGAAGTTCCCCTTTTTTGCCTTTGGCCGTCAGCACATTCATGGATTGCTGCTTCTGCGCTTCGAGATGGACACGTTCCCGCTCAAAAGCTGCATCCAGGTCATCAAGATCGGCCTTGGCTTTTACGAGGGACTTTTTACCATCATTTATTCGCTTGGCCAGTTTTTTCTTTTCCGGATCCTCGTCATCCATGGCGAGGCCTTTTTTCTTAAGCCGCTCAATCGTTTCGGTCAGGTTCTCAACTTTGGTGGTTAAATCCTGTTTCCGCTTAACCTTCGCCTCCCCGAGCCCGGAGAGCGCCTCGGTAACATTCCCAAGAAGTTGGAGCATATTGACAAGCCGCTTTCTCTCCCGTTCATCCCGTTCCGTATTTTTCTGAGCGAGTTTTTCAAGGCGCCGCTTCTTCGCCTCTTCCGGATTGTCGGCCAGCAAATCCAACATGTCATCGTCCGAAACAACATTCCCGTTGTCCGCCTCAATGTCGGTGCCGGTCAGGAGGTCCCGTATCCAGCTCGCCTTTCGCTTGAGGAGGTCCAGCCGGTAAAAGTCGAACGAATTTTTCCCGAGGTAATAATAAATTTTGACGCTACTCGACGTGTTTCCCTGGCGGACACCGCGGCCGTTTCTCTGTTGAATCGATGCAGGTGTCCAGGGAAGCGTCAGGTGGTGAATCGCCGTGGTGCCCTTTTGCAGGTTTACACCGACCTCCGCCTTCTTATTTGCAATGACAAGCTTTATTTTCCCGGAATTGTAGTTGTCGGAGATCTTTTGCAATTTGGTCCCGGACGCTTCGTCCGCGTTGATAATCGCAATGACGTCACGCGATAGCGGCACGTGGTGGGACAAGATCCGTTTCAGCTTCCCGTGCTGTGATTTTTCTTCCGTGAAAACGACCTGCTTGCCATTAGCCTCAAGGTGGGCGCGGACATTTTCAACGAGTTTCGCGTATTTCGGAGGCAGGGGGTGAGATACGTCATTTTCATCGATACCAACGACTGCGAGCTTTGAAATTACATGCGCCTCAAGCTCTTCGAAAGTTGTGAGGCAATAAGTATCGCCTTTTGTTTCAAGCTTGTTAACGACATCGACATCGACATCGACATCAATCGTTTTTCCTTCTTCGTCTTTCGCCTTGCGGGAAACCGTTTTAGGGAGTCCGGAAACTATCTTGTCGACCTTTTCCTTATCGGCCAGCTTGAAATAAAACGTCATGGTATGGGTATAGAGGTCCATGTCCGTGGTAACGCGGTCCATGTTTCTGATTATGGAAAACATGCTGATTTTTGATCCGGGTTTGGACGCTTCCTTCGCATCCTCCCTGAGATCCGCATAAACGTCCCCCTGCACTTCTGAAAGATCAACCTCTTCATTCGCCTCATCGCTTCCGGGGAGTTCAAGACCTACATCATCCGCTGTTCGATAGAGCACGTATTTATGGAAAAGGTTCCGGAGACCATCAAGTTTTTTAAACCCGACAAGGCCATCCTTGGTTTTGATTTCACCGGAAACCATCACCTTGTCAACGGATTCTATCTTTCCGAAAGCTCTAACAAAATCATCAACGGTATAGACTCCGAACCGTTCGAATTCCTCCATCGGCGCGACGAGCGATAGTACATTGTAGATTTCAAGGGGGGAGTTGGTAACCGGGGTCGCCGAAAGGGGATACACGCCCTTCCCGCCGAATCTTTCTTTCATGTACGCGGATTTGAGCTGCATATCAATTGCCCTCTGAGCGCTTTTAACAACCGAAAGGTAGGCAACGTCGCTGGTTTTCTCCCCAGATTTGAACGAATTCTTGTACTCGTGGGCCTCATCTATGATCACATTGGTAAAACCCATATCCTCAAAATAGGGAAGCTCACCCTTTTTGCGCGTTCCCTCATCCGAATACTTGGCTTCCGCCCGAAGTCCGGCCTTATCGTCATCATAGGTTTTCTTTTTTGATCCGCCGTCATCCTCAGCCACACCGTTTGCGCTTAAGGACTTAGCCATCTTGTCGCTGATCAAAGAGCGGTCCGACATCTTCTTGGCATACCTCGCTTTCGTGTCCGGCCGCATCGGTATTGACCCGAATTTCGTGCTTGTCATCACCACAAGGGACTTGTTTGTGTTAGGTATTTCCCACATCTTGGCCCATATGTCATCAGGGTCTTTTTTGGTTATAAGGAGAGTTTGCTTCTCAACCTCGTTCGTGAATTTGTTGATTTTAGGGTTTCCAAACTCATCCTGGACAATTTCCTGCCGAGGCTTCCCGTTTTTGTCCAGCCTTGCCTCTATGCCAACGAAAAGTACGTCATCAATGTCGGTCACGAACTTATTTGTCTCATGATACCAGTTATTCAGGACCGCATCCGGAACGACTATACACGTCTTTTTAGTCCGCCCCATCTGTTTGTTGTAGAGGTGCAGGGCAATGGCCGAAAGGGTTTTCCCCAAGCCGACATCATCCGCCAGAATCCCGCCGCCCTCTTCTGAGAGCCTACGAATTGCCGAATATTGGTACCCGTGGGGTTTAATTCGGTCAGAGAAACCCTCTATATGCAAGGGCGAATCATCGTATTCGTGGGGGATGAAAGCATTGAATTTGCGGTTATAAACGGCCGCGACCTGCGCCATGTCCGGATGCTGCTGCATCCAGGCATTGAAGTTTTCAGTCGTTGCCTTTATCGCTTGCGTGTATGCCTCTCTTCGTTCTTGTGCGCCTTCTCCAGTCGGTGCGACATTATCCCCATTGAGAAACTTTAAGAACTGATTTTTGAATCCGGGCCCCTCGATACCGATCCATTTGCCGAACGGGTTGTCAAAATCCTCAACGAACTTGTTTGCGGTTATCGTTTCACCTGTTACCGAATCCTCCTTCTCAACCTCTGCATCAGCCCCGAAGCTGGCATGCGGGTATCCGTTGGCCCTCAAAAACTCCACCAGGTATTTTTTAGGAAACCACTTTTCCTGCAATCCCAGATCGATATCTTCAGGTGGAGTCAGCTTTAATTTCGACTGAATGGTGTCGATTTGCTGCTGCCACTTTTCCTTGAGGCGGGAATCCTCCTCATCGGCCATCACTTGCGTTAGCTCGACCATCTTGGGGTACACATCGCCGGAGGCATACCGTCCCATAGGCATGATCATGCCGCTCGGCGCAATGGCAATACCATCGGCAGATGCCAGATCCCCCAGGTTCTCTATCGCCATTTTTCCGGTATAGATCTTCTTTACATCCTCAAGTTCAATATTTTGCATGCCTTCCCGGACATAAAGGTGCTCAACAATCGATTGGATATTCGTGGAGTCGAAGGCCGTTCGATCCTCGGATAGCGTCCCAGCCAGCAGATCGGAAAAAACGCCTTTCTGATCGACCGAACTCAAAAACATCCCGAATGCGCGGGAGCTTTCACCGGTCAAGACGAGCCACTTACACCCTTTTGGATGCCCGTAGCGCTCGATCTCTGCCGCCACCATGCTTTGCAAGCGGTCTCTTTCCATGTCGTCAGAACTGGTTCTCAGCCTGCCTATGAGTCCGCCGATAACGGTCCCCCGGAAGGCCTGCTCCCTAAACTTGTCATCGGTCTGGCTCATGGAAAATAAAACGGCATCGGTATGGAGGCTCGACAAGAGTTCCGGCCATGTCTTGTAAATGGCGAAGGCCTGCTCAGCCGTTAACTGCAATGCTCCATCCGGGCTCGAAAGAATCGCTTTCAGGTCGTCAAGTGTCGCGGCGCCATATTTTTTCGCATCAAGCGCCATTCCGGAATCTGCCTGGATGGTTGCGACCCACCTCCCCCCGATGAATTCACACTGCCGACCATTAATGATTCGGTGATCGCCCTCAACATAGGTTGGCGGATCCGCCGGCGCGACGTCCAGCATGTCCCAATCGATTCTTGAGTCGAACCTGACCGCTATTTTCTGCTTCAGCGCGGCCGGGTCGATATCCCCGTCAACTACCTCCCGGCTCCATCGGTCGCCGTCGATTTTCGGGACGTAGGTCCCATGGATAAACTGCCGCCCCTCGCCCTGCCAGTACGACCCGTTTACGAATTCACCCCAAACCACTTTTGCATCTTGCAAGGTCTTGAAATCTATATTGTCTATCTTTTCAATCAGATCGGATGGATGCTTTTTAAAAACGATAATATCGACAACCGTGTCCGTTCCCTGAGCCCGGAATGTCTTTGATGGCAATTTATGAGCGCCCAGGAACTCGGCCTTTTTCGAAACGGCTATCCTGAATTGGTTCCATCGATCCGATTTATTGGTCAGGATATTCGTGGGGACTACCAGGCACGCCAAACCGCCAGGGCGGGTCTTGTCCAATGCGCGGAGGATGAAATACCGCTCGATTCGTTTCTCGTTTTTATAGGCCGGGTCGTCATGGATCGATTTGCCGCGGGCATCCCCGAAAGGAACGTTCCCTATTACCGAATCAAAATGATTATCATCGGTTTTCCCTACGAGAGACTCGAAACTTCCGGTCCTTATCGAATCTTCAGGGTTAAAAAGCTGCGCTATTTTGGATCCAACCGGATCTATGTCCGTACCAGTCACAACCAGGCCGGCCGGTTTTGTGGACGGGAAAACGCCCGCACCCGTGCAAGGGTCCAAAATATTCCCGGCCGTAATGCCATACCCCTTCAAAATGTCCCACATTCCCTCGGCTACCGGAGTCGGCGTGTAATATTCGAACTGTGAGTTTTCGGTAAGCCCGCCGCGGCCGGAATACTGCTTCAGAACGGCCGCGTCTTCATCCGACAGGTCGGCCGGGTCATGGACACGATCGAGGATGTCTCGCGCCATGGCGTTCAGGTTTTCTCTGGCTTTGATACCACGGACCTTGAGCCCATAATCAGACGTGTCGGGCTTTGAATCGGATGGAATACCCAGAATGGCCTTGAATGCCTGCGCCAGTTCATCGAATGTTTTTGCGCTTAAAATAGCGGAATTGCCTGGGAGTGCTTTTTCGAGGACCATATCGAATAATTGTTGCTGTGGCATTTTGCCTCGCGTGGTATGAAGGGGTTTAAAAAATGCCGCCCGTGGTTGGGCGGCATCTATAATTTTATTGGAAAATCTTTAGCTTTTAATACGAAAACACGACCGCGGGAGAATCCTTGTTTGGTTTAAACCGGCAATCCCTAACCGCATCGTCAGGCCATTCCATGTTCCCGGAACCGGAATGGCTTGCGACAATTTCGGCGGAAGGTGCCGCCTCATCAGCATCCGATTCTACCAAACACCATTTTGAAGTTACAGGATCGAAAACAAAGACTGCCGGGAAAGCAGAATCTCCGGATAAAGAAACGACTGTGTCGTTCCGGTCCCCCAAAAATCCGGGCGGTGCGCCCAAAAACATAACGAAAAATGCCAGAAAAACGCCGATCAGAAATAAGCTCTTTCTTTTCACGACCCCTCCTTTGAACAGGTAAAAGTGTTATTGATTCCCTTCCACGTACCTTCAAACGCTATTCGATAAATCGCTGTTCGGTCCCGGGCATAATCCTCCAGCATCGCTGGCGTTGTGCCTCTCCAAAAACACACCCTGCTCTGAATCTTCTCACAAAAAGCAACTACTTCAGAACATATCGCCCGAGACCCGATCCCTATTTTGGATAACCACGGGAAAATAATTGAAGAAAGCCCTAATAGTATCAGTCTGGCTACCGGGTAATGGTCCCCGTCGAACATTTCTTTCGTTTCTTTGTATGCGGCATCAAAGCTGAGATCCCCGCCGACCGGCTCAACAATCATCACCTTCGCCCCTATATAGTCGTCTATGCCTGCCCGATATTCGCGGGTTTTCAGCCTGGCCGCAAAAGTATCCCCGAATGGGGTAACGATAATTTCCGCATGCCCATATTCAGCGCGGCTATCGGGTTCCCGGATCTTCTGGCCCGCGATAATAACCTTTGCCAGCAGTGAGCTTTTCCAGTCGGTACCGCCCACTCCGGATGTCAGAAGGAAACTGCCCGGTTTAAGTTCCATCGAGTGCAGAGCCTTTCAATAAAGATTAATTTAAAAATTTATATCATTAAAACTTTATTTGTGTGAAAAAATCAAGCCCAAAATGAGCGGGAATAAAAACACCATGCCAATTTGCCTGTAAGTGATAGAATTGGCATGGCGCTCAAATTGGATCGTGGCATTTATGCAGGGTCACTCAGACCGAAAGTCGCCGCGGTAAGCCGGTATATTCCAGCCGCGCCGTAGACCTCCGCCGTAACATCGTCTCGCGCGATGAGCGCACCACCGGTTAATGCGTTATAGTACCCCACATAATTCACAGTCGCACCCGCCTCAATGGCGAACTCCAATGCAGGATCACAATCGCCTGCCACCGACCCGTCAGCAGGCGTCCCCAAAGTAATAGCCTGCCTGGTCGCCAGTTCGGTTCCGGCCGCGGCAGGGTCCCCATTGCAGGGCGCACAGTGCGTAATCCCGGTTGCTGCAAGCATATTGTTTTTTCCGGTTGCAGTAAATCCCATAGCCATAATATCACCTCTTAATTATTAGAATGTTATTCCGTAGGAGGCACAATAGCCGCCCGTTTTATTGTCATGACGCCGACCGTCACAGTACTGACGTTCCCTTCACCGTCTATTATCTCCGCCTCATGGTGGTATTGCCCGGGAATTAATTCCGTGTCATCAGGCGACAGAGCGATTGATATAACCAAAACCCCGCTATCGTTTGACAGTGTGATCCCGCCATCGGCATCCGAGCTTTTAGAAATCACCGGGGACGCTTTAACCGTCAATGCCGCCTGCCACCTCGCCGTAGTGGTTTCGGCATCCAGGTTTTCGGGAACGGTGATTCGTATTATCTTCGAATCCCCTTGATACATCTCGAAATTTTGGTTTTTTGCTGTCACAGCTATCCCTCCAATTATGGCTATTATCCGATCGATGTTGCCAGCAATGTCTACCACCCTATCAATGTTGCCAGTCAAATTGACAATTTGGAGAGCCGTGCCCCATACAGCAGATGTCCCGACCGAAACGATATGCCCAACGCCCGAAACACTTGATTGTGCGATCCGTATTGTTTCAGCAACGGCAAGTGCCTGCCCGGTCGCAGTGACGGCAGTCGGTCCGGCGCGGATCGGTGTCCCGGAGGATGAGACCGAGGCCGTGGCCGATATAACCGTGTGACCTGATCCGGATGAAGATTGCTCTCCATCCGATTCGACGCTCCCAACAGCGGTCACATCGGTAGTGGATACGGCAATTTTAAGGCCAAATGTATCCATCACCGATATGGCCGATGCCCCGGTCAGGGCTTCTACGACTTTCAGCCCGTTTGACGCGATGTCGCCTACTATGCACAAAATTGACGTCGAGCCACCGAGGATCGCCGTTCCATTGGTGTCTATGGCACCGCTTGCTAATATCTCAGTAGTGCCACCATCTACTTTCGACCCCGTTGAGGATAAGGCTCCTACACATTGGACCGATGTTGAGCCGATTCGGATCGATATTCCGGACGACGCGATGGCCCCTGCCGCGACAATAGTGGTCGATCCTTCGGCAAAAGAATCCTCTTCGATTTTGACGCCAGTTGATTCAACGACACCGATTCCAGATATTGCGCTTTCTGCAACCGCTATTTTTGCTCCGGTTCCTGAACATGCACTGACAGATTCGACATTTACTTGCCCTACAGATAGCTTTTCGGCAGTGGCGGAGACGGACGCAATGCCAGAACTATTAGTATCGTTTACGGATAGTTTTAGTGAATCAGATAATATCGACCCGGTTGATGTAATGGATGTGCTTGATAGTCCTATCTTATCCCCGGAGCCCGTGACGCCGCCCGTGCCGGAAATGTCCGTGTCGCATTCTGATATTTTTAGTGTTTCCGCAACCGTTAATCCTATTGCGGAAATGTCCGTGCCTGATTCCCCTGCCTTTGATGCTGTTGCGGAAATCTGCCCGACTGCTGATATCGACGTTTCATCGCTGGAGTGCTTATCTCCAGAGGTAATTAATTCGCCAACGGCCTGAATGGATGTCTGGCCTTCAGCCGTCTCCCCGCCCCCAGCGCTCGGGAAGAAATAAACCGGCACTGAGCGGGGTTGAACATCGGCATATGGCTGTGAAAAATCGGCGGCTATGATATTAGAGGATAGCGCTGAAGGAAAAACTTTGACATAATCTAAGAGGCCTGAAGCATAACCGCCAAAAGCGTTACCAAGATAAAAAGATGCAGCGGCGGATTGGCCCGTGGTAAGTCCACCTGTATACGGTGTCGGATCTTGCACGCCGTCTTTATACAGCCGCCACGTTGTGCCATCTCCGGTTACAGCAATAGTAAACCAAACGCCCTCGTTCGACCATGTTAAATTATTCCACCTATACCCACCGTTACAGTATACGTCGATTGTTCGGGTGGCATATTGGGTGTTGTGGGTACAAAACAACCAAGGTGACCCATCGGAAAGAGCGTCAGCCCACTGGAAAAGTCCTTTATCGCCGGACACAGCAGCGGTCGTTTTCCATCGCATGATGACGGTTACACCGGCAAGAGTTTTCCCGGATACATCCGCCTTGGCATAATCGTTTGAACCATCGAAATATACGTTTTCGTTTGATCTGATGGGACCAACAAGGGAAAAGTTGATTAGTTGAGACCCATAATTATGGATTGACGCATTATCGGATGTCTCCCAACACGGAGACAGAACAAGAGGCGGCACAACGCCTATCTTTTCATAGTAATCACGTCCGGCATTACGTACAGCCTCATTTGGTCCCCACTGGCGGGGTTTATTTTTTGGAAACGCTTTGATTATCATTAGCTATCCGTTATCTTCAGCCCTTCCCATGAGCCGGAGAGGGTTATATCTTGAGCAGCAGAATTGCCATTGTAAACGCCTATTTCAGCGTAATTAAATTTCTCAAGCCGAACCGTGATTATTTTCGTTGTGCTCACGGTATAAGCAACGCTGTTCAAGTCAATAGCCTGATCACTGTCAGTTGTTCCGCCATCGGCGCTCACCCGGCATTTGATAGTTGCGTTACCGTCAGCAGCATTGCCGAACGCTATTGATAGCTGGATGTTCACATAATCAAAAAACGCACCTGCACCCGCGCTGATAGGAGCCCATCCGGTGACGGTTTTAGCTGGCGTACTGTCATCAAAAGTAAGCGAGTTTCCGCTTGTATGATCAAGAGTAAATGCCATTATAGATTCCCCTCCACATGACTGACGACATCGGCAATGATCTCGTCGATTGACTGCTTGCCAGTTTTTGCCAGCACCGATGTCATATTGATGATGAAAAGCGAAACAATTTCTTGCGCCTTTCTGAGTAATTCAGCTTTCATCAGCGGATACCAATCAGATGAATCAGCCACCTCACGTTTACCGGAAAAGGAATCAGACCAAAGAACTTGCCCGGTTCCTGACTCTTCATTGTAATCGTCTGTTGCGATCTGGACGGAAGCAGAAAACGTGATCGTTCCGTTTGAGTATGACCAGTTAGGGCTCACTATTTTTATTTGCATTTCATCTCTCCTATCTTCAATTCTCTATCCAAAAGATTCTCCAGCGCTTCCCACGCTTTTTTATTCTCTTTCACCGCCCGATTCGCAATCCGTCCAGCCCGGTGAAAGAACGACATCACCATGGCCGTTTCGTCAATCGTCTTGACGAGATTTAGGATTTCATATTTTTTGGAGATGTCCAAGCTTTTGCCACACTCCCAAATTTTCAAAGAACGGTTGTATAAAACTTTTTTTATTTATTACTTTAAATCTTTATGCGAAGGCAAGCGGAAATGCCGCTTTAAATGCCTGGCTTTATTTCTTCCGGAATCTCGGCATCCTGCATCTTTCGCCATTCGTCCGCAACAAGGCTTGATAATCCATCGGGAATATCGGCTATGTCGTTGAATTTCCAAACATCCCCCATTTTGTCTAACCGCCATGCCCATTCGGCGGCCTGAACCTTTGAGGCAATTCCCCTGCCGACAGCCCTACCTGTTGGAAGATGGGTTACCGACCACTGAGATCCCCTACCATCCTCCTTATGCACTGCGAAAAGCTCACCATATCGCCACCCCGACACGGTTCTTTTCCCGCCGCCATCGGGATTAGCATCCCAAGCGGTTGAATACTCATGCTTTTTAAGCTTTATGTTTTTAAAAAAAGCTTCCAGGATCGGGCGGTTTTCGGATCGTTGCTTTTTTACTCGCTCATCATGCTCAACCGTTGCGGCAAGCTCTTTGCGTTCAGCCTCTTCTTTTTCGGCCTTGGCCTTTAATTCGCGCTTAAACGGATCGAGAATATTTTTTTTGATTTCGGGAATCAGATTATCGAGTGCAAAAAAACGGCCATCACGAATATACCGGCCGATATCACCGAGATATCCTTTGGCCGCCGTATATCTCCCGTGTAAAACCCTGTTTTTTTGCGGGTCAACATAAGGGACATCGTGCATGGTATTGATAATCCCGGCGTATTTCTCGGCGGCTGCATAAAGATGAGCAGGCGCAATTTTTTTGAACACGGGAATGTTTTTGGAACTTCCGGATACTATGGCATCAACAATCGCATTTACCATTGCCGCATCGGGGGTGACCCCACTGCCGATATCATAGCTCGGCACAGTCGCGATATCGACCTTATCGTTTTCATCCCACAAGGATGCTCTTCGGATAACATAGCCATAATACCCGACCCCACGGGAAAGAATCAGCGCATTATATATTCCGGGCTTTATTTCCATTCGCCCCAGCTCAATGAAATTTTCCTTTTGCGCCCTTTCCGATAATCGATTTTCTGCGCGTTCTCGAAGGTCTTTTTTACCATCCTCCGTTTCGAACCATTCTATATCCTCTCGCAAACGGTCCTTTCTTTCACGGTCAAGTTTTGATCTCTTAGGCCATAGAGATTGCAGTTCGGACTTGAAGCCATCAACTATTTTTACGGACTCGGTATAGATTTCCAGCTTAGTCGGTTTTGGTGGGTCTGGAAGCTCTGGCATCGTCTCCAACTTATAGTCCAAAAGCCCTGCACCGATAAAAGCGCGTTTTATATCATCCACGCTCCCGGCATTTCGGATATCATCACGCCAATAATAACCGGCAGACTCGGCAACCAACTGCATAGGCCCATCATCAACCGGAATATCCTCCGGCAGAAACCCCTCAACGAGATCAAAACTTAAAATCAAGTCCGGATTTGCCATCAAAAGCGCATTGTAAATGTCGGCCGGCGGTGAATTTTGAAGACTTACCGGTTTTCCGGTCATTCCTATAGCCCCAGCCGAGAAGAGCGCCTCAAGGCATCGCATGGCGCCCACGCTCCCCATGTCATCAACCGTAACAGGCGCCGGAACGTCCCACTGCGTTTCTTCGGTCCGGATAACGGCGTACCCGGCCGTAGTGGCCACGAAAAACCGGTATTCACTTTCGGGGTAAATAATATCGTCTTCTAAAAATTGCATATTACGCCGCATTCGCCTCCGCACGGGGAAGAAGGGTTGTGTCAATTTCGGGAACTCCGCCCTTTTGGGCTTTGTCGATAAAATGATCCTGCAACATTGAGCGCTCTTCGATGTATTGGCGAATGCCATGCGCCCACTGAATAGCGGTATCTCTACCATACTGATTATACGAAAAAACAAGCATATACAGCCCCATGCGTAATTCTTTTTGGGACGTGAAAAGCGTTACGAAAGCCCCGTCAAGTATCACCTGAAACCGGTTATCAGCCCCGAGGCTCGGCTTTGATTTCCAGGAAGATACGGCAATGATGGTTCCAGCTATCTTCTGCTCAATATCAGCACTCTTTTTCTCAAGCACGGAATAAAAGGCCTCGCTCAATTTCGCCTTTTGTTTTTCATTCTCGATCATCGATTCCTGCTTTGCCAGGACCTCTTTTTCGACGGTCCCAAGTGGAGCCTTCATGATTCCGAGTATGAGCTGAAAAAGCTCAGAGTCTTTCTCGTAAAGGAAAGCCATTCCGTCCGCGGTCGCAAACTGCTGCATGCCCATGCTGCACACCTCGGTAACGCCAGAGGAATACCGCTTCCCAACATAGGGATGGAAGAAGTCATCTTCAAAGGCGACCTCTCCACCACGGTAAGCCTTATTGCCGGTAAGCCGACTCAATTTTACCGGAGGCGCCATCCTCCCGCCCGTCCTTTTATCGAGATATTGATTCGTTGCCGACTTAACCCTGGCATTATTTTCAAGTATGTGGCCCATTTCGTGAAATAGTGTCGTTTTCGAAAAGTTCCCGTCCAGGTAGATGGTCCCGGTATCCGAGTTGGCGCATGCCCTGCGATGCCCCTTCGTGACGATATTCACTTTCGGTGCCCGGCCGCCGACCAGCCTATAGAACTCGGCCATGTCTTTTTTTAGGGTCTCGACCGGATATCTGATCTTTTTCAGCCTTGCCTTTGAGCTGGCCGTAATTTCCTGGCTATTCGCCCATGCTTCGGCCTGATCGGCTGTCACGGGAGATGCTGAAAGCACGGTCGCCATTACGGCATCCTTAAATTCTGCCTTTTCGGCGTCGCTTTTTTCTTTCAGGGCTACAAGGCGCTCTTCCAGCGGCGCCACCTTTTCACGCACCGAAGCGTTAATTCCGGCTTGAAGGTCATAAAGCTTTTCGAGGAAGGCCTCCATTTTTGGTTTCAGATCCCTCGTTTCCGCCTCTCTCCACGCCCTCAACTCTCTAAGCTTTTCTGTATAATTTTCAGATCCAATAGTGATACCAACCGAACGTTCCAAATCGCTGACCTTTTTTCTGTAATCAATCTCGATCGATGTCAACTTGGTGTTCACCTGCTCATAATCCGAGTTTTCCCTCAACGCATCAGCCGTCTTGTTGAGCGCCTCTTGGTGCTTGGCGTAAATCTCCTTAATTTCGATAGAAACGGATTCCATTTCCGCCCGACTTTTTGACTGCAAAATCTTATCGGCACCTTCAATGATTTTCCCTGATTCAAGAAAATGGTCAAAAGTTAATGAGCCCATAGACGCCTTCGGACTCAATTCCGATATTTCCCTCAAAACATCTTCACGCTCAACCCCGACAGCTCGATAGGAATTCCCGCCGCGATTGCCTATCGGAATAAGTAGTTCCCACCGTTCAAGGGGATCATCTGTCGCGCGGGCTTTTTCGAGATGGTCCAATATTGATTTGCCCTCGTTGTAGTGGCTCACCCATGAATCATAGCCGATACCGATATAAGAGCTAAATACGAGTGCCAATGACTCAAAGGACTGCGCTTCTCTCACCCTGTCGGCAACCGTCACCATATTAAAGGCCCTCTATACGCTTTTCGATATACCGGATAGTGGGCGGCTTCACAGGCTCAACATCCTTGATCTCATCCACAATTTCCTTCAGGATGCTCAAAAATCGAATCGGTGTTTCATCGTCAAATTTCCCGGAGATAAGATCCTTCAACTTCTGGTTTTCATCCCCGGCTCCGGTGTCCAGCTTCTCATCAAGCTGCTTTAAAAGCTCTCCGATCTCGCGCCGAACCGCGTTTTTCTCTTTAAAACTGAGCGTCCCGGCTTCCAGCTCGCTCAGTTTTGCGCCGATCTGCTTCCGGATCTGGTTTCTTTCCTTGAATGATAAGGCCATGGTGCGATTCTCCTTTAAGCCGCGGCTTTCTTGGTCAGTGCGGTTGCGTAAGCGTCAACTTTTTCCATCAGGTCGGCGTATTGATCTTCCGGAAGGTCAAAGACTTGTTCAATCACATCGGCAAGGGCGCCCGGTGTCAAGTGATCGTATTTCCCGGAAAGGACGTCATTGGCCACGGTTACCGCCGCGAGTTCTTGCGGTTCGACAGACGGGGAGGGTTCGGGTTCGTTCTGGTCGGGTACCGGGGTTGGTTCCGGTTCTATTACCGGTTCGGGTTCTGGCTCGTTTTGCTCGGCAGGCGGGACGATTGGTTCCGGTTCAGGCGCGGGCTCTGGCTCAGGCACAGAAGCGGACTTTTCTTGAAGGTATTGAGCATAATCCATGCCGGTTTTGGTTAATGATTTCTCGGTCAAAAAGGCGCCGTCATCAGTCGTAAAAAAACGCTCACCGTCGCGCATAACTACCTTGCGGCCAGCGCTGATTTCCGACTCGACCTTTCCCTTTATGGTCATGACAACGCCATCAAATCTTCGTTGAGAGTTGAGGTTGACCAGGGTCTTCTCTTTTCGCATCGGGTCCATGCCGTCTGTAAATCCGTTCACGTTTTCGAATTCCTTTCGAGCCTCATCTGCACGCGACTTCCCTTCCGCATCTCGCACCGCCTGCTCTTTCCTCGACTTACTATTGGCAGTATCGACCTCTATCATCCTGTCTATCTGATCGACGGGAATAAGTTCAGTAAACCCAAGCTCCATCCAGCTCGACTTTACACCGTAAGCCCACTTCCCGCCGTCAAACTCGAAAGACGAAATCGTCCTGGTACCATCGGGGTATGCCTCCCACGAAAACCCTATGTCGTATTTTTGCTCGGGCTTTTGCGGTTCTTCGACGCTCTTATTGGGAGGTTCTTCCCCCTCGACCCAACCCTTATCAAACCCCTGACTCAAAAGATTCTTAGAGAACGTGTTCGCCCAGCTTCTTTCCGGCCGGCCAACCTTGGTGCGCCGGACCTCCCCAAGCGGACCGCGATAGGCAATACCGCTCAACCGAAGGCGCCCGGTATCAGCGCTGGTCGTAAAAACCATTTCCGAGTCGGTCACAAGGTCGCCGTTCATTTCAATGTATTGCGTAAAATAAATCACCCGTTGTCCGTCCGGGCCTTCATCACGCGCTTCTATGACAAGATCAGTATAAGATCCGCTCTTGACCTTCCGGTGGAAATCCCCATCCATTACCGAGGCTTCATACCCGAGGCTATAGAGAAGCTTCGCGGCGCGTTGGGCGGGCATACCATCGGTTTGATCTGCTGGCGGCAAGACGGGAACGATAGGGGCTTTCCCCTCTTCTTTTGGCATTGTTTCATCGGCCTTTTTCTCCTCGGCAGGCAACGCGGCCATGATGGATTCCTTCACAGCCTCAACCGTCACATTCAGCGACCCACCAGGAGTGTGCGGATCTCCATTTACCTGAACCACGCCGCCGCCAGAAACATGCAACCGAAGCTCGGTGCCATTAATGGTAAGGGTCGTCTTTTCCCACTCGCCAAGCCTGTTTTTATCTGGTTCCCATGTGCCCAGGACTCCCCCGAGATCTTTCACAACGGCATCGATGTTGGCCTTGCCTTCAGAGATACGGCTTTCAACTGGCAAGGGGTCAGGCTTCGTAACCTCAGTCGATGCCGCCGTTTCATCTTCGGCCGGACCTTCATCGGCAGGCAATGGATCTGTCAGCACGATTCTGTTTTCAGCCTTCAATTGGTCCACATATTTATCCCATTCGGCCTGTGTGATCTCGCCCTTGTCCAGCAACTCGGCCATAATCCCGGCCTGTTCAAGGTCCTGGAGGCGTAACCCCGGGACGCGCTCTGCCCCCAATGCTACTCGGCGATTGTATTCTGACACCTTGCTGTCACTGGCGGCCTGCTCATCCCTCCTAATTTTCAAAGCGTCAATCTCAGCCCGCAAATCGGCATTGCTCTGTTTTACTTTTTCCAGCCTCGCCGAAGCGTCTTTGATATCCGCATCAACACTACCGGACCGTTCGGTAAGCGCCGATACCTCATCCAAAATGGATAGCCGTTGAGCCTCAAGGGCATCAATATTTTGCGTCACCTCTGCCAATTCCGCCTTTTGCGCCGCAACGTCCCCTTGGCCTTTCTGAAACGCCTCGGAATTCTTAGCCGCGAGTTGCATCAGCCGGATACATGTCTGCTCCAAAGAGACGTCCTTCCCGGATTCAGGGGAAACGACATGCGTGATATCCTTTTTGTTCAGCTTCCAGGCAAAGGCAACGATGGTATCGTCCGGCAAGATCTTCTTGTCGTTTCCGCCCGGGGCATGGAAGAGGATGCTGATCACCTGCCCGTCTGACAGCGGTATCTGGACCGTAACCGTTGCGAACAAACCGGACTTTCGAGGCGTACCGATAACAGGCGCCGCCGCAACAATCCCGGATTCGCCATGCTTATTGAGGGATTTCACCAGGGCAAGCATTTTCGCCTCGGTATTGGCAAACCGCTTTACCCGGACCGACTCGACTATGATATCCTCACCGGCATTCCATGCATCATCAATATCGGAAAAGGACGCCGATTCGCACAACAGGCGGGCATCCTCCGGATCAGCCGACAACCCGTAATAGATGGTATTCATCTCCTGGTCCGAATACCCTTTTGCAAAGAAATCGACTCCGGTCAGTATACGGACACCATCATGTAGGGGATTCATATTATGCAGCCTCCTGTAATTCGGACAGCTCGGCCCGAAGGGTTTCATTCGTTTTGTTCTCCACCTCAAGCTCGGCCATGATCCCGGAATAATCGGACATTTTTACGTCAACCGTTCCCTTGATTTCGGCCAGAGCGACCTTAATCTCCTCGGTTTCCACCGTAACGGTCTCAAGCTCGGCCTTTTTATCCGCAAGCTGCTTTTTTGTGCTGGTTGAAACGGCCGGCGTCCCGCCCTGCTCTTTTTTGAGCGCCCGCTTCCGCCGCTGCTTAAGGTAGGTCGATTCGTTCTTTTTCAAATACCCGGCAATTTCCCCAATCGCCTTCGCAAGCTCACCAGCTTCGGATATGTCGGCATGCTTGATCGGCACCACCTTGCTGTTGATCCTCGCCTGGAAGATCGACCCGTTCCCCTTGATTTTAAGCACCAGCTTTTGGCCCGACTCAAAAGTGATGGTCGCCGTTTTTACGGAAAATCCATCTTCTCGCTTCGGCATGTTCGGGGCATCGACTTTGGCAATCACCTGCCCGTGCTTTTGGGTCAGAGCGTCCGTGATGGGGGATAGCCCCTTCTCGTTGAAATTCGTGAAATTAATTTTGTCCATAGAGATTACTCCATTAATTGAATCGTTTATTGGACCCTATAACTCCCGGAAACGCTTATGACCGAAGTGTCTAACAGATGCGCATCCGTAATCTGAGCGCTTGATCCATCAGTGGCTCCAGTATACACCTTAACCGAGGTTGAGCTGTACAGCGCTAAAGCGTAAAGTCCCTGGTTCATCGCTCCAGACGCCAATGCAGTAGCCCTGATAGCACACGGGAAGCTCAGCGCGTTATGAACCGTGTAGGGAAGTCCTTCGATCAAAACGTAACCTGTTTCACTACCTTTACTTGTCAAGGTAATATTAATCCCGAAATGGACAATGTTGCCGACCCGCGTATACCGGCCAACTTGGTTGCTGTAAGTGATGCCAGTTGAGCTTCCGCCGATGGTTATCGTTGGTGTCCATGTGCCCTCCAGATACCAATCGAGCACCGTTGTTCCGGCGTTGTCTTCATTCCCCAGGATCGACCCGTTAAGGATTTTAGTGGTGCAGTTTGACACATTGCCAGATTGGACAAATTTCCCGGAAATTGTGGCAGTATTGATCAGATCAGTGGTACATGTCTGAACTAAATTGCCCACAATGGTCGCGGCAGTAATCGTCCCTGAAAGGTTGATACCGGCCGAACCGGTTCCGGTAGCACCAGATATTTTGTTTCCGGAAACGACCACTCGGTTGGCGCTCGCTATCCTAATATCTGCCATGTCGTCCACCGTGGCAGATCCACCGAACGAATTACCGACAATCGAGGCATCCAGCGCGCTACTGCTGCCAGATAGCGAAACAACATCGTTCGGGATATTTACAAACTCATTGTCAGACACCGAGACGGTCCCGAGGCCCGTCCCCCCGTAGATTCCGTAATCCGTTTGACCAATAATATTCCCCATGATTTTTACGAGCATGCTTTGATTCGAGGAGTTATTTGCGTAGATCGCATAATCAGTATTCGGTGTATTAACTCCATCCAAAAACAAGCCGGGGCCTATGGTCAGTGCGGAGATTTTTGTATCGTTCGATTCATTGATTCTGATTAAGTAATCTTTGGCCCAACTGACGTAGCCGTTCATTATGGTCAGGCCGTCGCATGCGAGTACACTGATACAACTTTCAGCTATTGTCGCGCCTCCAATAGAAAAATTACTCACCTGGCAAGTGAACGGAGCTTGGTATGTTGCCCCGTCCGAGTTTAGTGTCCGTGTGAAATACAGCAACCCGGCACCAGCTATGGCAGCTCCGGTATATCCGGAGCATGACAAAACGAAATCGGATAACTGATTAAGCTGCCCACCAGCGACTTGAATGCCCTTAAGATACCTACTAACAGATACGTTTTTGAGAGTAAAACCAGCAACCTGTCTCAAATAAATTCCAATCCCTGTCGATACGGTACCGGCATTTGTAACGCTCAGATCGGAAATCCCGCAATTATAAAGGAACTCGTTCCCGGAGCTTGGAGAAGGCGGGTAGAAATAAATACAATTCGCAGAATTCGAAGTATTTGTAATCGTCGTAACGCTTCGACCCGCCCCTCTCAATTTTTGATTTGCCTTGGTCAATGTAAGCGCTGTTACAAGATAATTCCCCTCCGGAAGGAAATTATCGTTTTTCCCGACCGCCAGCATCGCCATAATGGCCGCTGTGCTGTCGGACGTTCCGGTTTTGTCCGCGCCGAACCACAGCGCGTTTATTGCTCTCGGAGCGTATGTCCTCCACCAAGCACCACCAGAGCCGGTTGGAAGAGCGCTGGGAGCGGCGGTGATCCCTTTTTGCGTATCAGCGGTAACATTCGCTACGCATGGGGTACTATCCCACTCGAAGTCTCCCTCGTACCCATCGCCTGCCGATGTGCGGCCTGCAACATGAACGATCGTACCATCCGCCGGGAGGGGTAGCGCAATAAGCTCGGCAAGGGTGGCAACCGTGTCCAGCTTGCTGTTAACCGCCGCCTTTATTGCATTTGCGTCCTCCTCCGAGAATTTCTCCGTATCAAGGAGTGGCGGAATCCAGTCGTTCGCAATTTTGTCGGCCCAAACAATATCAGATGCCGAAGATGTAGACACAGATCCAACCAACATCGAAAACAAACAAAAAATCCAGAGTATTTTTTTCACAGTGTCATTCCTCTCTCTTATAGCCTTCGGCCGAACAACCGACCCCATCTTCATCAATTTAGCCTGTACGCCAGTATGGTTTCGGCCTTGCCTTCTCCAATAATTCCGAATTGCTCCAACGTTTGCAGTGCCTCGACTGTCGCCGGGTCCTTCAAATCCACCTCTTTATCCTTGACCGATTCGAGTCGCCGCGTGATGGTTCTGAGAATCTTTTTCTGGTCGGCCGTCAAGTCGGCATTCTCCTCAAAATTGTCGAAAGCAACCTCCTCTTCCAGCGTAAAGAGCGTCCGCAATTTCCAATGGCTGATAAACACGGATACAGGTTCCGGTTCTGTGTAATCGTCAAGGGGCAGCGCGCCTGAATATTCGGCGACGATAAAATTACCATGCGGGGTCGCATTTCTGAATTTCGAGACATCGTCAGGGTAGGCCACGATGCCGTTATTTATTACTATCGGGAATTGTACTATTCTCATTTATATCTCCAATTTATGCCGACGCTTCCGGCAACCCAAGTATGTCGGCAATGTCGTTTAACCACCTGTCGAAGTCTACTCGTTCGAAATATCTCGGTCCATATGGGGTTGAGACCGCTGAATCCGCGAACCCAACGCTTGTGGCAACATAGCTGTCCCATAGAATGCAGCATGCATATTGATTATATACGCCGAACCCATTCCCGTCCGTGCTACCATAAAACAGAATTTCGCCTACTCCACCGCCACGATAAACAGACACCAGGAACGCCGCTCCGGTATAGAGGGGTCCCGTCCTAATCATCGTCATGCCGTCAGCCGTACGATAACCAGGGTGATGTGGAGTTATGCCACCGAGAGTAATCCCGACAGGACCCGATACGATTGACCCGTCTGATGACGAAATGACATAGCTGTCGTTATCGTCGCAAATCGTGAAATCTCCAGATCCGTGCGCCGCTCTCTCGATAAAACCGCCCTGATCTCCGCGGGATAGATTGACATCCGCCTGGAAAGAACCGATGGATGTAATGGTTCCGGTTAGGTCGTCAAGCTTTGCGACATAAACCCTATCAGGAGTTGCCCCTGTATCGATGGCAAACACCCACAACGCCTCGTCTACGTTGTCATACCAGATGAGCCCTCCCCATTTGTCACATGCCGCATTGACATAGGTGCATGCCCTGGTCCAAACCACGTTTCCAGCCGAGTCATAACGCTCTACCGAACCTGTTCCATTTGTCGGCAGGCGAATCATACTGCCGTCATTCGCTATGGTCGGGAGCCAATTCGCATAGGTTAACGCATCTGCCCCACAATAAAATTTTCTATGAATGGTCATTGGAGGTCTTAGGCCACCGACCTCGCCTTCAAATCCTCTAATCATGATACCTCCAAGCCCATTAACGCGAACGCTATCATGTCGGCAGCACCGGATTTTACGCGAATGGTTTGGCCCGCACTCAGCGTAACGCTGATCTGTTGAGGTGCGCCTCCGACACGGTTGAGACCGTAGGCCACCAGGGGGAGATTACCCGATACGCCGGTAACGCCAGTGAGATAAACCCCGTATGGGTGGTATTCGCTATCAATGTTGCAGACATTTATTACAGCGGCCGGCACCGAGGTATTAGCGGGGCATTCGTACAGCTCTACCTCGTCGGTCGAATCCGGGATCAACCCGGCAATGGCTTTATATGTGTCCGTCATGCTTTGGCCCCCTATATCATTATTGCGTAGTGATATGCGCGTGTTGCTATAGCCGTTACGTCATGGATTGATGCCGTTACAACCAACTCGCTAATTGTGAATGTGAGGTTTTCGGCCTGCCCAATGGCCGTCATTACATCGACCCATTTCTCCATGGTTGTGGACCCGGCACCAGGGGGGATAAAATCCGCCTCATCAGCGAAGGATATCCCGTAAAGGACTTCCCCGACATCCGGATCTTGTGCAAAAATACCGAATTCTGACAGCCGAAACCCAGTGAAGACGTCCCTGTTAGAGAATCGGAACCGTATTCTTGCGACCCCTCCGCCTGGGGCATAGAGTGACGATATAGGGGCGTAATATTTTAAATCAAATAATTCGGTCAGACTGTCATAGGTTGGTGTCCCGGCAAACAGATCCCACTTAATATCCGTTTCATCCGGTTCCGGCAGCTCCGAAGTATGCGCCACGGTGCATACCAGCGTCTCTGCGCCAGAATCCACGTCAACGACATCGCCAACCGCATAATCGACACCCGCCGCCCATACAGCCCCGTTATCGATAGGCAGTTTTCCGGCTCCAAGGCCGACCCTCGTGTATTCGAGAGTGGTCCCGGTTTGTGCCTTCGCCAGTAGGTCAGCCCCGAGGGATGTTAATCTTATGCCAGGGAATTGCATATTTGCACCATGTTAAAACGTAAATGGAAGTGTGTAAGGGAACCCACCATCGAGAACGCCAATTTCAATGACGTCACCGTCCCGGACGAAGGACACAAAGTTAATCGGTAAATCGACCTCTGAAAAAATCTTCACCCCGTCAAAAACGATATGCGCGGGCCTCACGCGCAACATCTCATCCCAAACCTGAGTTACGAAATTTTCTATTGTAATGCCAAGGGTTGAGAGTGTGGATAGACCTATATCTACGGACCCGTGGCAAGTCAGAAAATAGTCCTCGATATTTTTACCGACTAACGATAGTTGGGTTTGACCAACGAACTCTGTGCCATAAGGCGTATCCCTCGGAGCATATAGCGGCGTCCATGTCACTCCAGTAGTCCAGAATTTTCGGAGCAACGTCGATTCGATCATGAGCTGAGTATCTTTGAACTCTATGGCAATTCTGCGCCACTCAATAGCGATCCGCTTATCTTCTGCACCTGACAGGTTGTCGTCTGCGCACAGGTCTTTTAGATCCCGCAATCGCCTTAACAGCACTTCATCAGATGCCGTATAGATAGATTTTGCATTATCCGAATCGGCAACATGGGGGTCGACCTCTTCTTCCCAAATGGCCTCTATGGATTCGGCGAGATCGACCCATCTGGCTATCTGCTGCTTCGCATATGTAAGCCTTTCCGACAGCCACCCCATCAGTACGATACCTCCAGGGTGATGTGGTCGGTATCTGTGGCGTAAAACTCGTTTAAAACGCCTGTCGGATCTCCGGATTTCGTAACTGTGAAATACTCTCCGGTATCTGAAAAGAGATTAAGCGCCTGTACGATCGCATAGCATTCGTGAAGGATGAACTCTTTGCCGAGAGAGGCAGAAGTGGCGCCATAATTTGCAAGGAGAGCGGTCCGTATCGCAAAATTTACCGCATCTATATTCCGGGCCCTGGAGACTTTCCCGGAAACGGTTATGGTGTAAAGGGTTACGACCGGATCAACCCACTCGAAGGTCCGATTCAGCCGCGGTTCAGCCTCAAGGGCGGCGATGACATCGACTTCGACTGTAGACATGTCTTCCGCATAAGCTGATATAAAGATCTTGTTGACGAAATCAAGGCTACTAACACCGCCATTGGCGAGTGTCGCTTCCTGCTCACCCCATGCCCGAGCCCAGAAGACGTTTGGGAAGCGTTTTTTTATGAAAAACTCGTAATCCTCTTTCCATACGAGCCGGCCATTATAGATCGGCCAGTACTGCAAATTCCGCCGAATCGACTCATAGCCCTCCATGTCGGTCCCGCCGATAACCGGCGTCACTGTCGTTACCTTGACATTGGCAGGCTCACCAGCAGAATCAAGGACCTCGCCAACGATGCTTAAGGACTGCCCTGAGTTAAGCGTGGTCTCCCCGTTGGTAATGGACAGGATAATTTTTATCGTGCTGCCAAGCGGCGGAATGAGCCCAAAAACACCGTTTCCAAATCTGATGCCGGTCTGAGCCGTATGCGCGTAAAACTCGTCGTAAACATGAGCCGTTGCGCTCACGTTTTGAAACCGAGAAGAAAAGGTCCACGGCTCGAACCCAGCACCTTCTCCAAGATCCACCTGGACCGAAATGCCACATATTTTATCCGACAATTCCTGATCGAACAGAATCTCATAAAAGGCCATTTCTTCAGTAACGGGATAATCCGTTTCGGTAATCTCCAACTGCTTCAATTCGGCTGTTTCGGTGTCGCCAGGGGCAATTTCTATTGTCGGCACCAGGATATAATCTTCCTGCGTATCTGAGAAAAAGGGTTGGTTTGCGAGAAGAACTACATTGGCAGTGCCGTTATTTTTGATATTTGCGGTCCCGACAGACGGGGCGGCCTTCGTCGGGATGTAATTTTCATCCTCAACGTGGGCAAGAATGCTCGATCTGCTAACAGCGGTTGAGCGAAAGTATTCCTGAAAAGATCTCTCTATTCGGTAAAGCGCCTGCCTGAGCGCCCATGAAACGAAAATAGCCAAATGCTGAACGAACTGCGAGTCTTTAAGCTGAGTCCATGACGCCTTGGCGCCCAAGATCTCTTTAAATTTCTCTATCGCCTCTTCTTTGCTGATCATACATACACCCGCATGTCAAAAATTCCATTAGCATGTTCGATAGTTATGTGCATCATGTCTATTTCGGAAAATTCTGCATAAACCCTTCCAACAACGAGGTCTTCAATGTCCTGAATTATTTTTTTCCGGATTGCCATACTGGCGATAATGCTCAGATTCGGGCTTGTCGGATCGTGTTTGTAAATGTTAAGCGGATGCCCCCAGGATGGATGATCCGCCACTGTGCCGGTGGGAGTGTTTAGCCACTCAAGGATGCGCTGATTCATGGCATCGCTATCATCATGGGTTTTGATCCCCTCTGATGGAGATAGGCCTATCTCCCAGTTATATTCACGGATGACGCTCATGGGTAGCCTTTAAAGATTTATTGCTTTATAACTTTATTTCTTTATACATGCGGGCACGAAAAATGCAACAGGAAAAATATAAGGAGACAAAGGCCATGCAGATTCTTGCCAATGAATCAGCATGGCCTTGACGGATCATCACGGATCGCTCAAAGAGAAAGTCGCCGCGGTAAGCCGGTATATCCCGGCCGCGCCGTAGACCTCCGCCGTAACATCGTCTCGCGCGATGAGCGCACCACCGGTTAATGCGTTATAGTACCCAATATGGTTGACGGTCTGCCCAGCCGCGATGCTGAATTCCAAGGCTGGATCGCAATCGCCAACTCTCGACCCGCCTGACGCCGCCGCAAGCGTGATTGCTTGACGCGCCGCAAGCTCGGTACCTCCGGTTGACGGGTCCCCGTTGCAAGGAACGCAATGGGTTATGCCGACCGCCGTTAACATATTGTTCTTACCAGTTACCGTAAAGCCCATCGTCATTTTGTCACCTCGTAATTAAAATGTTATTGGTTTTTCTATCTAAAACGTAAAGGGGAAGGTGTATGTGAACCCTTCAAAGAACGGTTCCCCGGCAGCCGTCACAGACCCGGCAGCAACCACGGCCGTGGCCGCGCCCGCCACCTTCACGCCACTCGACGCTGTGGTGCCTATGCTCGATACGGCTGTTGGTGTGCTCTGCACCTTGGTCCCGTCCGTCACAACGGACGCGGCAGCGGTTACACCGGTGACAGCCCATGCGACCTTCACTCCACTCGACGTGATACTGCCGATGCCAGAGATGGCCGTTAATACACCCAGGGCTTTTGCCCCAACCGTCGCAACGGACCCGGCCGCGGTCACGGCCGTGGTCGCTGCCGCAACCTTTGTCCAACTCGACGTGATACCACCTAAGCCAGAGACGGCTGTCGATGCGCTTCGAACCTTTGTCCAGGACGTTGACACGACTCCATCTGCGGTCACGGCAGTGGTAGCGCCCGCCACTTTTACCCCGATCGACACGATGGTGCCGATGTCAGAGACGATTGTTGCGGCGCTCGGTGTTTTTGATCCGGTCGCAACCACGGACCCGGCAGAGACCACGGCCGTGGCCGCGCCCGCTACTTTCAGGTATGTCGTGTCTATTACCGATATAGCAGATACGGCTGCAACGCTCCCAACCACTTTCGCCCATGCCGAAGACAGGTTTCCTATAGCCGATACCTGCGATACACCGCTTCCAACCTCAAATTTAACGCCGGTTGATTCAACGATGCCGCTTGCGGATATCACACTTAATGCCAGTGCTGTTTTTGCCCCAGGCCCGGAAATAATACCCGTTGCGCCAATTGCTGTTTGATCCGATGAGAGCTTTTCGCCAAGGCATGAAACTATTCCTACGCCGACAACTATAGATTCGGGGAGAAGGCCGATTTCGATAATATCCCCGTCACGGACGAATGAGACGAAGTTGATCGGCAGATCCACCTCAGACGAAATGGTAACCCCGTCAAAAACGATATGCGCGGGCCGAACACGCGATATTTCTTCCCCCACCTGCGTAACAAAATCCTCTATCGTTACGCCCATTTCCGCAAGTGTCGAAAGACCTATATCTACGGACCCGTGGCAAGTCAGAAAATAGTCCGAAACGTTACCGCCAACGGATTCAAGCTGATTTTTGCCAATGAACTCCGCCCCGTAAGGCCTGCCTTTAGGCGCATATAGTGGGGTCCATGCAACCCCCGCTGTCCAGAATTTTCGGAGAAGCGTCGAATCGATCATATATCGAGCGTCTTTGAACTCAATAGCAATTCTGCGCCACTCAATAGCGATCCGTTTATCCTCGGCGCCAGAGAGGTTATCCTCGGCGCACAGGTCCCGCAACTCGGTCAACCTTAGAGCGAGAACCTCATCCGAAGCGGTATAGATCGACTTCGAGTTATCGGCAGCATCAAGATAGGGGTCAACCTCCTCTTCCCAAATCGCCTCCAAAGATTCTGCTATATCTACCCACTTGACAATCTGCTGTTTGGCGTACGTGAGCCTGTCGGAGAGCCACCCCATCAGTACGAAGCCCCCAGGGTGATGTGACTATGATAGGCTTGGTTGTTCGGCCCCGAAAGGATGCACCAGTTCATCGCGTCACCATATTGTATTCACGAATCGCGCTCATAGGGGGCAGCCTTTATAGGTTTATTTATTTCTTTAAAACTTTATTTCTTTATACATGCGGGCACGAAAAATGCAAGCGGTTTTGGTATGAACGGATATTGTTACGGTTTTTGGCTCGGCAGGGTTTCTATGTCGGCGGCGATCATTACCGCGACAGTTTCGGCCTTTAAAATTCTCAGGCCAACAAGCTCATCAGCGCCGCCCGGAAGCAATATGAGGTCATAAAGTGGGGATAAAAAATTCCCGTAAACATTGTCCGTGAAAAGGGCATCGTCCGTGGTGGCAAATCCTTTGGCGAGGGTCTTATCGAGGCTATAACCGGCAGCATAAAAGCCCTTGCCGATATCGACAACGGCACGAAGGAGGCACTTCACATCGTGGAGACGGTCGCAATTGTTAAGCGTTTCGATCATATGCTCAAGGTCTATGTGCTCTAAAAGCGACGTCAGGGTCTTTGGATTTGGAACGGCAGCCCGTGGCGGTCGCCCGGGTATCCGAAAGGGAAGAATGTCCTCATGGATATAGCACATCAGGGCCGAAAACAGCACCCACGCGAATAGGGTTTTCATCTGTTTGATGCCCTCCGCCTGGATTCTTCTGCCTTGATGTCGGAATTTGTTTTTTGGATCACGGCGATGGTCCCGTAGCTTAGAACGCCGTCTTTTTTTAATGCGGCCACGCCCTCTTTTGTCGCCATAAGTGCGTGAACGGGCAAAAACATGTCCCCGTAAACCTTGTTCATGTAGATCATATTTTCTACGGATGACATCCCTTCTGCGACCGTTAGATCGAAGTCGTAGCCAGCGGCCGAGAACCCCTTAGAAATTTCACGCAAAAACCTTACCATCCCATCAACCGATTGATTGCTTACCGCTACGATTGCCTCAAGCCTTTCGAAATCGATATTGTGGAAGATCTCCATGACTGCACGCTTGTCGTTGTGCGGTACCGGCTTAGGCTCTCCCCACGAGAAGGCGGACGATGAACAAACAAAAATTGCAAGAAAACACAATACGGCGACGGAATGGCGGGCGATTTTCATTTCTCATATCCTTTCTTTTCGGTTTTTCGGAAGAGACGATGAGGCAATTTATCAAGTGGAAAAAGAAAAGTCAAATCCTGTCATAGGCCATCAAAGTGAGGGTCGAATCGTCATATTCGGTTGGGATGTTGAACGGGTCTCTATAATTCTTGTCCTTTTTTGCCGCAAGCTCCCGGCGAGGCCCGGCCGCCGATTGAGCTGACTGCTGACCTTTGGACGCGGCACGGGCATTCCCGGTGGAAGCGGTTCCTCCCTGAGGCGCCTCCTGGATCTCTTTCACTGCCGGCATGGGGGATACTGGTTTGATTGCGCCAACGGTTTTGGCCTGGTCGCCGGTACTTTCGGACACGACGCCGCCAACTGCCACTGTGCCTGCAGAAACCGCCATTGGACCTGTCACGGTTGCTTCCACCTTGGCTATTTCTTCTTTTCTGTCGGATAAAATCTGCCCTGCCAGTGCTTTGCGGTATCTCCTTTTGGAACCGTCAGGGTCATGAGGTACTTCATACTTATCCGAAACGATTTCTGCGGATGAGGCCGCGGTTTTTGCCCGTTCCAGATGGCGCCCGGCCTTTTGATAATATTCCCCGTTGCGGAGTTCATGGTCAATGAATTTGAGCTGCTCTTCCCTGCTCGATTCGCGGATATCTTTTCCCGCCCACTCCTTAAAGGCTTCCTGCCTTGGTTTATGCCACTGCGCAAGCCCGTAAGCACGGTAAACCCCATTTTCGTCCTTATCGCCCTCTGCCTTGTGGTTACCACTGCTTTCGGCCTGAATATTTGCCGAAATGCCAGCAGCCTGCTCTTTCGTCCAGCCCATCTTTTCAAAGAATTCCGCATCAGAAGTAGCGGTTTTCCCACCCTTGGCAACCGGCATATTCTCCCCGCCAATGATGCCCTCCTTCATCAAATCACGGGCGAGAAGCAGACCGTCAATGGCAACCGAGGCAACGGTACCGACAATGGGAACGATGCTCACAAGCCCGGATGTCAGCTCGCCGGCCGCACCAACATAATCCCCGTCGATAGCCCGGTCGATAGCGAAGGCTGCACCCATGGCTGCGCCAACACCGGGAAGTTTTTTAAGGGCTGATTTTCCGGCTGCTTTTTCGATCGTCTTTGCACTGCCCTTCGCACCGCCCTTTCCCAACATCTCCATGCCGCTTTTGCCAAAATTCTTGGCACCCTGGACGATGGCACTTTCACCAATAGCCTTGGAAACGCTCTTCACGGCAGGATTTTGAGCTATAGAGGAAACCACCTTCGCGCCTACACCACCGGCAACTGCTGCCGCCGTCTTGACACCGGGGAGATTCCCGACAAAATCACCAGCAGTCTTGACCGCCGTTTTGCCCGCATCAAGGGCTTTGCCAATAAAGCCACTTTTGGCCGCCACCTTGGTGCCTGTTTTTAGGCCCGTCTCGGCGACTTCTTCGGCGACTTTTTTTCCGAAAAACTTCCCGGTGAGCTTCCTGACCTTGTTCAGTAACCACCCGCCCGCTACCGCTTCAACTATGCCCGGGCCTGAAGATCCGGCCGCGGCACCCCCACGGGATGCAGACAGAAGCGCATAACTCCGCCTGGCATCGGCTTTATCAGCCTTTTCGATAGCCTCAATAACCCTCTCTATCGCCTCGGTCGTTTTCTCGGCCTGCTCATGGTCCCGGACGTCTTTCAGGATGCTTTTTTTGCCTGGCTGAACAGCAGCTTTTAAGAAGCGACCCTGATCATCGCGCTTATCGTCTTTGGGCTTCTCGGCCTTTTTGCCACCAAAAGCCCCTGCAATTTTATCGAACCCGGCCTTAAGGAACCGGTTGTCTTTCGTTGTTCCGGCAGCATCGGCAAGCTCCTTCGCCGCGGCCCAAAACGGTCCGCCCGCGGCCATACCGGCTGCATCGGTCGCTGAGGTTGGGGCACCGCCAGCGATAAAGTCCTTTGCTCTGGAGATAATCCCGCCCGCTTTGGCCACGGCTTTCCCGATCGCACCAGCGAGCCAAGTGTTTTGCTTTTTCACCCTGCGCTGATTCAGGAGGTCCGCGCTTTTGGATTGCTGGATAGCAGGTGTCGTTCCGCTTTGGGAAACCGGCCTATTCCCGGCCGCCCGCCGTTCCGCTGCCACGGTCCCGGTTTTTTCGGAGGGGATGGCTTTCGTGAACCGGCCGCTTGAATCCCGTAGTCGTTGGGTTCCCGTTCCCGGCATTACGGATCGCACCTTTTCGGCACGGCCGGCAACGGGAATATTCCCTGGCAAAAAAGAATTTCCGCCATACGGCTTTCTATACGCCCCAGGCACCGGACCGGCCGGAAGGTAAGCCACCCGTCCGGTGCCAATCCGCGTTATCGGTTTGACCGGATATTTCCGGGTCGCCGACGCCATAGCCTTTTCGAATTTGGCAAGGACCGCCGTATTCCGCTCAATCTTCTTGAGAATGGCGATGGTTTGGGGGCTATCGTTCATGATGTCCATGTAGAATCAAAGTTATGCCTGTTCTTGTATTCGGCCTGCTTCCCGGGGTTCCACTGGTTGACAGGCCTCAGATACCCGACCACCCGGCTATAGACCTCGCATGGCTGAAAATTATGAAGTTTTTCGTCTTTTTCAAAGCACGCTTCGCATTTTATCCAAACCAGATCGCCCTTGCCATAAACCGCGCCGCCTGAAACAGAAAGCAGGCCGGATTCATCAACAGCGGCGAGCACAGTTGTATTTTTCCCGCAATCATGACACTCGCCCTCCCATCCGATCTCATTCGTTTCATTGTCCGAAAAGAGTCGATCTAAATCTTCTTTCGTCATTTTTTCTTCTTTGCCTTCTCTATTGCTGAGTGCAGGTTCACAGCGATGCTTTTCGGGCTTTTCAGGACCCCGTGCATCTGCTGACCAGCGAACCTGCACAAATTATTTATGATATTGTGCCATGACTTCGAATCATAGTTGCGGTATGAACTCGCTATTCCGAAACGTGACCCGAACTCGGGTCGTAACCTCCTTGTCGTCAGGGCAGGCAAGTTTTGGGGAAACGAAATAGACCCGGCCATCCTCATAGACGGATTCAAGGCCATGCTCCATTTCTTCCACCATAGCCCCCACAATGGCAATCAGCTTTTCGAGGGACTTAACCCCCATTTTTTGGATCCACAATTCGACAGGGCTATCCTCCCCGGGCGCAGGGGCAACGCCGTCCTCAAAGGAAATCTGAGAAAGAAGGGTTTGCAGCTTCATTTTGATGCCTTGCTGTCTTGCCTCTGCCGATCCTGCCGGCAATAGTCCAAACGCTATCCGCTCAAGCTCAAGCGTCTCTATTGACCGGCCAGATATCGGTTTCACGACGAGCTTTTTACCGTCGAATTCGGCCTTCCTGAATGCGGCGCCTTTGATTGCATGGTAGCTGTCGAGCAAGGTCTTAAGATCGAATGTGTGCCGATGCTCTTTGCCGCATTGGCACTGGTAAGTAACGGAATACCGGTGATCATCCTCGGTGCAAACGAAATACCATAGCAATGCGAAGCGCCGGTCATCGGCCGTCCAGTCGCGGGAATCAAGAAAAAAATCCTTGTTCTGAATCCGGTTTAGAAATGCGGTTGTCGCCGCTTCCTCCCTGGAGGGATCAAGTGCACTAAAATCAAGCGCATCTTCAACAGTCGCTTCCCGGAGAACGATTTCCTTTGTGGGGTCGCTCGGCAGTGTAAAAGGCGGAATTAACATGGTTCTCTCCTTTATGATCTGAATTGAATGAATACGATGGGGAACTCCAAAAGCCCCTCACCGTCACGGGATTCGGTAACATCGCCCATTTGGGTCGGAATAACCTCCCACTTATCGGTTTCGACCTCACCGTTCCCAGTAGATATTATTGAAAATCTTTTAATCTCGATCTTGTATTTGTCAGGCAGGTTGACGGTGCCATCGGCGTTCACCATCTTTTTGATCTGCGATTCGAACCATTTGGAAACTCTTTGGTCCTCGTGGTCCCGCATTACCATTGATATAGTTACCGGCTGGACACCGACAGGATAGGTCAGGACTTTAAGCCCAACCTTTATAGGCTCAACATCAATCTCGTCGGGCCCATAGGATATCTCTTTAATCAGCAGGTCAAAATCATCCTGCGGATAGCCCTTGACCTCGATCCGGAATTGGTACGGATGCCTGAACGGGGTTTCCACTAACCGCTTGACGATTTTCGTTTTGATGGAGTTGTAGTCGGTTGCCAAGAAGCACCCCTAAGCGACGGTGCTCATGGGGATAATCGCCATGGCATCGTCCATTTCGATTTCAACAGCGCTGATATCCGCCTTAAGCACATCGTCGGACGGTAATTCACGCTGCATGCCGGTTGCCATGGCAATGTTTCGTTCTCGGATCGTGTTCCGGTGGGTGAGGCATGCCGCGAAATGTTTCGTTATGAGGCCGATACTTTCATGCGGGAGATCGTCATCTACCTCAAGCGCTCTAAAATCTACGAGATATGAGACATCGACAGGATAGACATAGGTTCCGGACAATTCGATTTCGGTCGCCGTGACATTGTAATCGGTCCACCGCCCTCTCGCGTCCGAGGTCGACGCTACTACCAAAAAATCTGCCGGTTTTGCAATGGAGGTTTCAGGCGTCTCGATCTTGACGGACCGGATCGCGCCGGCATGATCCTGAAATACTCCCATTGAATCTTTGATCATCTGTTCGAGCTTCGCGGAATCACTGTAATAGAGCGTGTCGAACCGGGCGGATACCTGCGCTATGATTTCAAGGGGTGTCATTCTCTCTCCTTTAAAACTTCAAAACTTTAAATCTTTACGTTGGGTTAAAAATAAGACACCCAGTTCACGTAAAGAGTTCCGGATACCTTCAGCGGGGCATTATCTTCCGTTGAATTTTCAACCGGCTCTGAAGCAAACCAGCAAAAATCCATCAGTAGGGACGTGTAATCGTTCGGGTTCGGTTGAGCTTCGGAGAGAAGCTTCAGCGTGACTTGACGATACGATTTTTCCTTTACCCAGGTCCGCAAATCCCTCAGAACATGGCCCTGAACCGTCTCGATAAAGGTGATCGGCAGCTCGTGGGCATTCGTGATTTTGCCCTGCTGCTTCACCTGGATACCATGCGGACCAGTAATCTCAACCATCTCGCGCTTAATCGCGGGCCACTGTGCGGTCTGAACCAGAAATTTAAGGTCGTTGAACCCCTGAATCGTCATCTGGAAGTCGTCTGCTTTGGCTTTTTCACCGAGGCCAACAAATCCCGCAAAAGCGCTTTTGATCAGTGGCACGTTCGCCGTTCCCGTAAATAGAGCCATGTTATTTCTCCATCACCACGTATGCGTGGCGTCAATGGTTGCTAAGTTGATCATTTCTTTGGTTTCGACCTGGAGATTCACATCCGCCCAAACCATGTACCCATCGGCCGTTTTGGGGCGGCCCATGGGCACGGTAAGGCCGGTGATTACGCAATTGGGGTAATAGGCCATGTATCCGATTTGGATCGCTACGGACTTTGGCGTGCCGCCGAATGGTGAATAATCATCCGTTGCGGGCACCAGCATCCGCTCAAGCGCTCGTATCGGTTCCATGACCTCTTTTCTGGCATCCGACAGCGCATAAAAAACAAGCGGCATGGTAAAAACGGTCGGGCGATTACCCTCCCAAACTTGCGCGCTGTTTAACTGGCTCTTGCTGGTAACGCCGGTCCCGAGTTGCGCGAGTCCAGCCATTTTTTCAAAATACCCGCCGATGGAATCCTGCTCAAACGGACTATTCCAGTTGACCTGAAAATCCCGAGAGATTTCCTCACCGTATACAGCGCAAACGCTGACGTTTTCCTGCCAGATCCACGCTTTTAGATGGGGGCTTACGGCCTGGTCATGATTCCCCAGATCCGAAAACCCCTCCGGTCTTTTGAACTTGCCCATTCGCTTCCTATTTCATTCCATGTTGCTTGCGGATTCGCATAGATTTGGCGCGGTTTCTTCTGGCGCCAGCCGTGTTGGCCCGCCGCCTCGCCGCCTTCAAGGCCGCTTTTTGAGCCGGACTCATGCGGTACTTCTTGACCCGTTTGCGTTTAAACGTGACGGCGCCGTTTCGAATCACCTTTTTGACCGATTCGAACACGATATCTTCCTCGCCGCTGGCCGTTGCAAACCGGCTGACGATCTCGTCATTGTCCATTTCGAGGGAATCCAGCTTGTCGGCGATGAACCGGCCGAGCTTTTTACCCTGCTCGTCATCTTCCTCGTCAAAAAAAGAGGAGACGTTCGCCGCCGACCCGCCGAGCTGTACCAGGGCATTGCCTACTGCCGACAAGAGGTCATTGTAATCGTCCTCTTCGTCATCAGAGACTTCCCCGTCGCCGTCCAGGTCGATCATGCCAACGACAATGGCGTCCAGGTCTGCATAGGTGAATTCCTTGTTCTCGACCCATGCCATGGCAGAAGCCATGCCCATCGCTCTGATCTGCTGGTTTGAAAAAGACGTCAGGCTCTCTTCGTCTTCTTCCGCCGCCTCAAAAATTCCGACCGGTTCCTTTTTCTCAGGAACCTGCTTGTCGTAATTAAACGTTTTGTCGAAAATGGTGTTTGCGCCGAAGTACTGGAACGCGAAGGGAATGCTCATACTGTCACCTCATTTTTAAAAAAGGGTTAAAACCCAAAAATCTTATTTGATAAGTTTCGGCTGACCCGCAATACGCCGAGCCGCGCCGGTCGGGCATATTTCCCAGAGCACCAACCAGAGATCAATTTCTTGCTGAGTGACGGTCAGGATGTAAGGCTCAATCCCATAAGCCGGGTCCCGCGGGGGGACAAGTCCGCCCGACATTACGAGATCGTCAAGAATCTCTTTCGTCTGCCGGTAAAGGCTTTCGTAGGTGATCCCGTCCGGCTCGAATTTCGCGGCCGAGGCGGCCTGAACGAACCGATGATCAATGTAGTTCAAGATCCGGTTGACCCACCCGAAACGCTCATAGTTCTCTTTGTAATAGACCGCCAAATCGTCATCGCACACGGCGCCGCCGCTTGAGGAAACTATTACCGGGTTGATTCTGGCGGTGTAGAGAGCGTCCCTATCCAGAACATCGTCGGCATAGAGCGGTTTGATCCCGGTCCGTTTCAGCTTGGCGCGTTTCTCGCCTGCCGCGGCATAATGGATGCCGGGGACCTCGCCGGAATAAATGGCATTTCCCCTCGCATGGGCAGCCGCCATCTCTCCGGAGACACCCCACACTGTTTGCCCGCCGTAGAATCGGTCCGAAGCGGAAAAAGGCGCATGGTAACATCTGGCCTGCCGGCTATCGATACTGGTCGTTGCGATCCAGGTGATCGCGGCATCGTGTTTTATGGCCGGCGAAGCGTCGAAAAGAAACGTGTTGTGCCTCAACTCAGCAATGGCCGCGCAATTTGCGAGGACATCGGTGTCAAGGCTTCCGGCCGCAAACATGAGATCGGCAGCAAACGACTCGTTTCTGAACAGGTCCCATGCCGCTATAAATTCCTCGGATGTTGGCGTCCCGCCATTGGTTCCACCGGTGAAAGTCGTCGCTACGGCGAGCCCTGTCGTTGCGGCTGTCGAAAACTGAGCAAACGTGAACGTATCGTTAAAGTCGCACCGGTACCGGCTCGAATTGTTTTCGAGAACGGTTTCGATAAAGGCCGGAAGCCCCATGTCATCAACATCGGTTGCGGCCAGGCCCACCGTATAGGTTTCGGTGGCGGCCGGGTCCGTTTCGCCGTTTTCGTCCAGATCGGTAAAGGTAATTTTGAACCGCTCGGTCGTCGCGTCAATGTCCGACACGACAACTTTTCGGTTGGTAGACGGGTCCCCATCGATGACCCAGATGGACAAAACGATTCCGGTCCCGGCTTCTACCGGTACAACCGGATAGGCATTGCCGTCCTTCACCAGCACGCCCTCATCATCCATGGTGATGGACGGGTACTCAGCAGTGCTGTCGACAACCCTAACGACATTGACATAATCGCAATCCCGCAAGGCGTCAGCAACGTGCCGAAGGCCCTCCATTTTGGCGCCGCCCACCTTTTTGGAAAACGGTTTCCCGAGGATTTCCTGCCAATCCGAATAAAGCACCTTCAGAACCGTGTTTGGCTGACCTCGCGGCGCCTCAACAACAGTTGCGCCAACGGACACGAGCCCGCCTCCAGTGGTTTCGGTCGCATCGATCGGCGCCAGAACGGTTATTTCGGCGGCATTCGTAATGGTATTCTTCATTATTCAGCCCCTCCATAGACAAGCCCGTAGGCCGCCTGTTTTGCTTTTAGGTGGTGTGTCGCCTCGATTCTGAACTCGCGGCCGTCCGGAACGATTACCGTCCAGGTATCCTCCATGTCGGTAACCTTGCTGGTCTGGCACGCGCCAAAAAACTCTTCTTTGCTCATGGGAACCATGGTTTCTGGGGTTACGGCAGGATCGGCAACGGGCTCCTCTACCGGTTCTTCCCATGCAGGCCCAATCTTGATCACGGGCCGCCGTTTCCGGATATGCTCAGCCAATGCCTCAACGTGCGATTGCGGGATTTCAAATGCTTTTGGTTCGAAAATCCCGCCCGGGATAAAGAAGCGAAACCCCCGTGCGGCGTAATGGAATCCACTCGCGGAGGGGTTTGTAACCAGGATTTTTATTTTTTCTTCGGGCATTGCAGCCTCCTAAAGCGGAATTAAGAAGGTAAGCAGGGGGCACCCTCCGCCCGAAAGGTGCCCCCTTATTGCCGGGAAAGGAGAGAAGACCGGCAATTGCCATTGGGGCTTATCAGCCCGTAGTGAATTCGAGTTCCATGAAGTAATTCCGGCCATCGAAGGGATGGATATCGCGGTATCCAAGGCCCCAGAGGGTGGAAGACTTTTGAAGATCTTTTTGAACAGGGTGGGTAAAGGGGATCGGGGGGATACAATCGCCGACCACGTACCCGGCCTCACCAACGGACGTACCGATACCGTAAGCAAGGGAGTGCATGGACGTTGCGGTCGGGTCCTCGTAGGCATCCCACATGCCGTACATGCGGCCGATGTAGTGCGGTTGGGCCTGTCGGACATAGCCGGGCGCCGGGGTAAAGAAAGGCGCGGGCAAGTATTTCACGATGCTGGCCGAATCGGAGTCAAAAACGACACCGGACAGACCAGCGATACCGGTGCGGTTCATTATTTCGGCGTCCATCTCAAGCAATGCCAGTCGAAGCGTTTCGTAATGCTGGCCTACGGTCAACCCTGAGGGGACATCGATATCCCACTGCTTCGTGCCCTGCGCATAAAACCGCATGTCGTTCAGGATCTTGCGGTCACGCTCAGCGGCCACGAAGTTCCGGATGCCGGTCATGGCCATACCTTCCATGTTCAGGTTGAATTCCCGCTTCATGGCCCAAAGCGCCTGGATGGAACTCCAGACATTTATTGCCATTTCGTGGGGGTAGACGACCTTGGAAAGCATGGTGTGATCGATCACCGGGATAAGCGTGGGGTCGGTCTCGATGTCGATATCGACACACACATGAACCTCGACACCATCGGCAGGGGCAGTTGAGAAGACGGGGGTTACGACACCGGTGGAGTAGGTGACGGATCCGGTAACGGTTACAAGGGTTGCGCCAACATAAAATGTGCCGTGCAGACTGCCCTCACCATCGTCTACGGCAACGAGGTCCCTGTCATGCAGAATTTTGACACGCTTCGGCTTGATTGGTTGGGCCTCACCGATGTCGGTGGCCGCGCTGAACTGGAAGTAGTTTGCGGTCGTACTATCCGCACCGCCCACCTCGGTACCGTCGCCGGTATCGGTCAGGTAGCGCTGGTCCATGGAAGAGTACTGACCATTAAAATCATAGCCGATTACGTCACCAGTGGTCAGATCCCCGAAAGTGGACCCTGCTGTGCGCTTTACTTTGAAAATCTCGGACTGGTTGAAGGTCCCGGGGATATGGGTAACCATGCGGGACGTGATACTTTGCAGAAGGACGGGAAGAACCAGGGCGACCATGCGGTCTCGCATCATGACACCCTCAGTGGTGCTTAAACCAGAGGACTCCAAGATGGCGGCGGCCAGACCCGGCATGTTATCCGGGGGGAGAAGAAGGTTTTCGATCGCCATGTGCGCTGACGCCAAGAGGTCGGGCGACGGGAATCTGCCATACGTGTTGCGGTAGATGCTAACGGCGTTGGCCGCGACACCCTGAATCGTAGCGGCGCCCTTACCGGCAGACTCGAATATGGTGTGTTTGGTCACCTTTTCCAGACGCTCACAGCAGGTCGCGCTTTCCGCGATCAGTCCGCCAGTGCTCTCGTCAATCATCGGCAGGATAACCGCCTCGGCCATCGCGGACGACCGCTCCTGAATTACCTTCATACTTTTTTGATACTGCTCTTTCATGAGAGGAATCTCCTGATTTGGGGTTAATCCCGCCGGGCACCTCTGCATTTTGAGGTATTCGTGTAACCGGCTATGTCAAAGAACGATCTCTTTTTCCGTAAAGATTTAAAGAAATCTTTACATGCAAGAAAAAAAGAAAAATTTATTTCTTTATCTATCTACACAAAAAAAAGCGTTTTGCAAGCAAAAATTGTGCCCATCGTATATTTTGTTAAAAATCTGGCTATGCAACGACAGATCCAACGTGGGACGAATCCGTCACGACCTCGGAGTTTTCAATAATTTCATCTATTATGCCCTGGCAAAACGCAATACGCGCCTCGCGTGCATACGCCTCGGAGTCAACACCATTTTGTATCTGCGTATGGTCAAGTTGATCAAGGTATGCCGCTATCCTGTTTGCCATACTTACGGCTGACATTGCCATTAGTAGAGGCTCCCTTTGACTGAACGTGAAATCATTTTGTGGGGCTTACCGGTGTAGGCACAGATGCAATGCCCCTGGACGATGCCCTTGGTGTCATCCCCTTGGGATCCATCCAGCACAACAGTACCAAGGGCGTAAGCTTTTATCCTGCCATCGGATGAGATATTCACGTTACCAGCGCTGTGAATCGTTACCATCCCGTTCGCCGCAATCTCAATTGCGGTACCGCTTGATTTCTGTGTGACCCTCACGGACGCATCCGCCGCCATTTCGAGGAGGCAACCATTTTCCTCAACTACGATGGCACCATCGTGATAACCGATAGCGGCCGGCATAGGCTCATCGGATGTCCGCTCAGGGACGTAGGCATCCCCAGCCCAGGACCCTGGTGGGAGGTTCGGTGTTCCTGACGGGCAATAATGGACGCTGCCCGTTATCCTTGGGCGCCTGCTGCTGCCATCATGCGGAAAATCAACCCACACGGTATCATCCACTCGGGCAGGGATAAAGTGCCCCTCGCCAGCCCTGCACCCTATCGGCAACCGGTATTCCGCCCAGGGGAGATCGCTATCCGGTACGCCATCGAATAGGGGGTGAACCCTGACCTTCACGCGCATCAAGTGTTCCGGATCCTCAACCGAAATTACGGTCCCGATATATTCCCCGGTATATTTTTTTTGCTGCTCGGACGGGATAATGAGGTCTTTTTTCATATCGGCAGTATCCCCTTCACGCGGGTCAAATATTTCTGCTCGGTGTAATAATGGGAGGCAGTCCCAACGATGATTTTTTCAGGAAGGCTTTCGTTCAATGGGGAGTCCATCCGGTCCTGGTTCCACTTGACGGCTATGGCAATGCCTGGCCTTACCGCCCCACTACCGTTCCCGACCCAATCCACATCAGGAATGTGTACGGCTGATAGGTTATCGAGTGCTGATGCCGAATCAAGAGCGCTCATTTGTGCCGGCGCTTCGGTCCCGTTTTTCGATTTGATCACCCCACCCGTCATGCTCCATCCGCAATAGGACCGAACCAGCTTGTCCTTTATGACCTCGCCGGTGTTCGGGCGGGAATAGGATATGATCCGGTTCGCCGCATAATTATTGTTATGCTCGTAGGTGATTGACGGGATGGATGCCATCATTGCGGAGATACGCTTCAGATAGGCTTTCCCTCTCTGGTAATAGAACTTCGCCCCGCACTCAATGGCGAGTTGCCGAAGCATGTTACTGCGCCTCTCCCCCGGGAGAATGTGATAGTCCGGGCCGACCGCGAACCGGTCCACCTCGCACTTAACGCCCGGCATTACCCTGTTTAAAATAGTGAGGGGGGATGAGTTGGTGAACATTTGCGCCGAAACGACAGGCGCTTTTAGTGCCCATACATCCGACTGCATGCAGTTCAGTTCGATCGCCCCCGATTTATCAGGCATGGTAATAATCGTGTATTTATCCACGACCTCACCGCTTAAAGACGGGTCATTCCAGTAATCGGCGAAGGTGATTTGGAGTTTGTTCCCGGGGGAGACACCCCAGTCATCCCGGATCACCGATTCCGGGTCCCGGATACAAAGGATCAGCTTTGGACCTGATAGGTCAAGTGTTTCGATCAGAGCCACGCTTCGGAGAAAGGAGAGATCGAATTCATGCCCGTTGCAGGTGACTTTTTGAAGGAAAAGACCCTCATGCTGGTTATAATCGGTCATTAAAAGCCCCCGATGGTGCCGCACTTAATGTCGAACCCGTACTGGATTCGCATCGGATCCACAATTTCAACGGCATCGCCAATTATGACCGGCGCCGACACATCGATTTTCCCGGTCACGGCGTAGAACCGGCCCGATTCATCGGTAATGCTGGCATCGTCAAGGATGCATGTCTTGCAGTTCTTGACCGTGGCTTTTAATTCGATGGGGTTTCCGGCGATCTCGTAGTGGATCTTGAACCGGTCTGATACAGGGGATTGGGAAACAAGCGAGAACCAGGCTATGGACATGCGATCGAGGGATGCTTTGTCCCTGGAGATAAAACCTATTTCGTAGGTGAGAGCCAAGGAAAGCATGCGGAGTCTCATATCCGTGTCATCAGCCCCGGCATAGCGCTTCACCCACTGGTTGAACGGACCATCAATATTATCGGCGTCACTGACAAGCCCTGGCTTTCTGTAATAATAGATCACTGGGAGTTTTGCGACATTCACCCTCGCAGGGGTCGCGCCGGCGGCCGATGTAACCGCCTTGGCATCACTGAGGTAGTTTTTTAGGAATGCGGCCACACCATCGCACTGATGCCGAAACACCTTCTGATTGCTGGCTCGGGCAATGAATTCCTGGAATTCTTTTGGGCCATTCGTGGCTGAGAAGCCGGTAAATGCGGATAGGATGTAGGTCCCAAACGCAATATCAACGGCAAAAAGCTCGCTCATCTCGTTCATTGGGCGTCCTTGAACTCCTCTTCGAGATCAATAAAGGGGAGCATGGAATAAACGACAGCCACCCCTGGATGTTTCGTTGCCGACACGGCACCGTCCACATAAAAGATTCTGCGAACCGTGCTGTCATCGGTCGAATCATACTCGTCATAAAGAAGGATGCTTCCCTTGGGCACGCTGGAGGCGCCGATCAGCATTTGAACCGGCTGACCCTCGAACCCGGTCCAGTGCTCGCCAGCCGTGTCCATGGATACCTGAAAATCAATCGGGAGTTCGTAGGCATAGACCGGAACTGGATCTGAATAATCAATCGTTTTTTCGCTTGCCTCCATTGATCCGACATTGTCAGGCTCATCCGTAAGTTGCTCTACGGAGGCTCGGTCGGCACGGAAAAGAACAGCCTTGATAGCGGTAGGCTCAGTGGATAGAAAGGCTATCAGATCATCGGCGAGAACCTGAAAGGTCGGTCTGAAATCTCTCTGAGTTGTCATTCAGATATGCCCCCGTTTAAATTACCTTCGATATATCTTTTTTAAAGCATACCTTTTTTTAAAGCAAACTTTTTTTCTTTAAAACTTTATTTCGGGAATAGATATTGCAGTGAGCTTGTTACATATTTTTTTCTGTCTTGCGTATTTTTTTCTTGACAATACGCATTTGGGCATATATATTGAAATCAACAATGGATGAAAACTTTAACCTTGGAGGTAAAAATGAAAATTTCGGAAAATGACAGAAAAAGAGCAAAGGCGATAGCAATACAAATTGAAGAAGCTCACAATCGAGGGGACATGGCGACACGAAACCAACTCATCCCCGACCTGAAACAAATCATAGGGTATTGGCCCGCTAACGACCGCCTGACAACAAAAGAATTTAGGGGAGAATCTATCCCGCCAATGCGCTATGTGACACCAAGCGGACATACTCATAAATTTTTTACGGCGCAAGAAAAATGGGCATGCTCGGAATGAATCGATACCGAGAAATAATGACCGCGAGGGAATTCTCGCAAAGTGCCGGTGAAACCAAACTTTCACCGGCATCAATAGAAATAGGCCGGAGTTACCTTGTCGCCGGGTTGTCCATCAAGGAGACGGCGAAAAAACATGCCGAAGCCCCAGAACAGGTGCGGCGGATCGTGGCGAGAATATGCCGCAAAACCCATTAACGTGGAGGATTGAGACCATGAATAACCATTTACCAATAAATGATATTCTAAAAATATGTACCGAGCATGCCGAGCTGATCAAATCGGAAATCAAGGCGCGTGAAACCGAGGCTATCCAGAGCAAGGGATGGCTGAGCTTTGACAAAATAACCGACATCTGTGGATATCGAGGAGGAAAACAATATTTCGCAATTGAGGGCGGGACCGCAACGGGGTTGATGGTTATAGACGATGACAATATTTTTGTGGTGCCTGCGATTTGTGACGGTGCCGTTTATTCGTCATATCCGGACGAAGGGAGCGGCGGCATAGCACATTTGTTGCTGCTAAAAAAGCGGGAAAACGGTCAGGCCGTGAATAGGTGGTCTGTTGTGTGGATGTCAGGCGGGTGGCTCCACAAGGAAGAGTTTGAGAAACTATCGCCCGCTGAAATTGGGGACGTACTTGTTGATGAAATATTGGATGGCAAAAACGTTATTATCCCAAAGCCGCAAGGGCGGGCATGACATTCCCCATGTCGGCGATAACGATTAAGGATAGAGTAATGAAAAAATCAATTTTTGAGCATGAGCTATCAAAGGCTCAAACGCTTTATGAATACGGTAAGGACGAAGAAAAAGAATTCTGGCGGGGATACATGCGTGGAGTCCGACGCCGCTACCACGGGGAGAATTTCGAAACCGAAGCGGACCATCAAAAATGGCTAAGCCTTGTCAATGACGATTACCATCATGAAGCCGGCCGTGGCTACCGAGCTGGCTTTTATGGCCCGGTCCGCTTGGTGACAAACCACCCCAAAGCCTCATACGGAATCCCCATATTTTGGGATAAGGATGGAGAGCCGATGGATTACGCAGAGGGGTTCACAGCTCTCCGGGATTGGTGGGGGATTGACAACATGGCCGAAGAGGCGTGGGTGTCGGTGCGGACGGCGGAAGGGTGGTGCGCCGGCCGGATGCCGGGTAGTAAAAATTTGCTAAGGCTATTTAACGTTATGAGCTACACGGACAAGCCCAGGGATAATTCGGAGACCTCCTCATAGGCTTTTGTTGCCATAACAACATAAATCTTTTTCTTGCAATCTTTAAATCTTTATTGCAGGGTATGGGTATGCTTTTATCCCTGCTCGTGGGGTTTGTTCATGAGACGTTCCTCCTATAGAATATGTCACTATTTATTTTAAGTTTCAGTATCCTGCTCATGGGAGACGTTCATGAGACTACTTTTTGCGGGCGGAACGGGCTTTTCGGTCGAACTTCAAGTATCCTGATCATGGGGGTCGTACATGAGACCGTCAAACCGATAACCCAACAGCCAACTCCGCCACTTCAGCCTCGGAAAGTTTATTTTGAGCCGCGAAATCAGCCATGGCCCTCTCCTTCGGAATCTTATCCCGATAAACGGCGACCAAAAGGGCTGTATTGAGAGCTGACTTGAGCTTCTCCTTCGAGAGGTCCGCCTCAAGCTGCTTTCTTTTCTTAACCTCAACCCTGGCAGTCTTTTTAAAAACCTCCAACTCGACCTCTTTCTGCCGCATAAATTCTTTCGTTTCAGCTTCCTTCATCTTTTTCTTAAGCCCCTTATGCGCCGCCTTGTATTTCCGGTACATCTCCTTGGCGACCTTGGAGGTCGGTGCCTCCATATTGGCGCTCGATCTGGCCGCGGTCTGCAATTCGTCTTTCGAAAGAAACCGGTTCGCGACCTTGACGTCATCACCATACCCGATCTGGTCAGCCGCCTTCTTCATCTCCCCGATAACGAGCTTTTGAACCGCAGGCCCCTGGAGTGTAGCCAAGACCTTCAGGACGTGCTTACAACAGGCACCGATAAGCCTGGGGTTCCTGATCTTCGGGTATGCGTTCTCAAGCGGCGCCACTGCAAACCCGCCGATAGTTGCAACATACCTATACCAAAACTGATGCCGGCCGCAATCACAATCGAAGGAGATTCGCCCCCCGAGAATTTTCTTGGCCGCTTCAGGGAAAGGAAGATTCCCGGTCAGGTGCTCGGTCCACTCGTCCAGCCTGATTTTTACCTGGTGGCTATCCTTTTTGCTTTCGGGACCGGACGATGTGGAGAAATGCAGTAGTACGCCGTCCCGGGAATTGAAAACCCGGTAAAATGTTGCACGCTTGATATGATCCCGGCTTCGCTTGAGATCGGACGATAGGGAAGCGGCCATGAGCTGTGCGGCAGGCACCCCCTTCTTGGTTGATTTATATCTCTTCCTGGCGGACCGGGCTTTCCGGTCAAACTCCCGCAAATCGTCAGCCGTGAACGGGGTTCCATCCTTCTTGACACCGAAAATTAAATCGAGAGTGGCGCCGGAAGAGAGGTATTTCCGGAACTGACCGGGCGTAAGGGTACCGACAGCGGCCCGGCGCTTTTCGAGCTGCTCCTTCCTCGCCGCGTTGAACAGCTTTTCGGCCGCCCGCGCCTGCTCTTTGGATTCGATTTGTTTCATCACTGTCACAGTGCGCCCGTTTTCAGGAGTTCCAAAAGCGTAGGCGCGACGGTTGGGCCAACCACATCAATGAGTGCTTTTAGGGATTCCATCTGTGAAGACTGTGATTTTAAGGCCACTTTTACGCCGCTTGGGTCTGTAACCTCAAAGCCTTTTATATTCTGATCAAAAAGCCGGACATATTCGAGAGATACCTTGTGAACGACCGCATCTTTATCCGTCCACTCATGCACAGCCGATACCCTGCAGCACCCATAACAGCAGGATAACCAGATTGCCAAAAAACAGATTGCCGTTTTCATGACTTCACCCCTGAGTTGCTATAACCATGCCCGTCATAGCATGGCCCAAATCTAAAGCGACTTGGCATCTCGTTGTGCCTACGAATATCAATGGAAAGTTCCATGGCTTCAACCATTCTTTTCCTGGACTCTTCTATCCATCTCACATTATCATCGGGGCACGAAGGCCTTTTTGTTTCCATCAGCTTGGTTCTCCAAACGCACAAAAAGCTCACGATTCTTTTCGATCTGCCTCATAGCCTGAGCGCACGCCGACACGCAATCAACCCCAGTATCGGCGATGATTTGAGCCGCGATACGGTTCACCAAGGATTCGTATTCGCTTTTCGATCGCATCTCGTCGGCAGAGTCTTTGATTTCTTGGCCGCAACACTGGCAGATAGGCTTTCCCATGGCGCCCCCCTATGGAACTATTGGATACCGAGGTGGCGGGGGGAGTTGCATCGAAAAGCTCTTAGGCTCTTTAAGCGCCGAATAAGAAACATATGCAGCACACGCGCTCACAACCATCGAGACGACACTTATCAATAACGCGATTCTATTAAGTATTTTCATATTCCCCCTTTACATTTTTATCCCACAATCCTTCAGCGCCCGGCGCACCCAGCCGAGAAGGTTGACCTTCTGCGACGGGTTTTTGGCGCATATTTTAGTGTACCGGTCGATTCTGACCAATGCCAGTTTCCAAAAGAATGCTTCTTCCTTCCAAGTGCTCGCCATCGAATTCAATGCTAAAACAGACTGTGAACCAATAGCCCCATCGACCGGAGATATCCCGGCCGCTGCTTGCGCCATCCGGCACCCAGCGCCAAGGCCATTATTCGCGCAAATATCAAGCAGGATATCCGCAACAGCCTGAGAGAAAAGATCATCCCCCGAAAACCGGTCCCAGAAGTCGCGCCGGTAAAGGAACCTCGCCCGATGCTCATTTAAACCCTTGATATCCTCATCCGGATATTGCCGCTTGCTGATCCCGTATTTTGTTTCCCCGCCGCGGTCCGACTTCCGGTTGTTATACCCTCCGTTCAGAGTCGCCCCGACCTCATCCTCCATGAGCGCTTTGAACGCTTTTTCGAAATCAGCCATTATTTACCACCATCCACGACGATAGACGCCATAACCTCATCGGTCTCACAAATAGTACCGCTTTCAATACGGGCCTTTTTCAGTTCACTCAAAAGAGTTTGCGCCTTTGGGTTAAGCAATGCGAACCCAACGTTATGGTTTGTTCCGCCGATACGCCAATTAATCCTGGCGTATTGGAGCCCGAAGCATTCCATCAAAAGAAAGGCTAAAAACTTTTTCATGGTCGTAATAGGCATATCTTTCTCCTTTATCCCGCTACCGCAAATCGCAACGGCAACTCCAATTGAGCCGTCGCGGCCTTGATCCTCGGGATTGCAAAATCATCAAGATACGTTTTGCTCAATTCGGAGGCAACGAACTGCCGGCCGAGATAATTGGCCACTATCGCGGTCACACCGGATCCAAGAAATGGTTCCAAGACCACGCCTCCTTCCGGGCACCCGGCAAGGATACACGGTTCAATCAGTTTTGGCGGGAATGTCGCAAAATGTGCGCCCGAAAAGGGCTTTGTCGCAACGGTCCAAACCGATCGCTTATTCCTGTACCCCGTTTTCGAATATCCGGCGTGCCGCTTGTCCCACTTTTTGGATTCAATCAGCGCTGTCCGGTTCGGTAGGGAAACGCATTTCGAAAGATCTTTCGCTATGGTTTGGTTCCCGGGCCCGCCGTCTGCGAACTTGTGAACCGCACTTCGCCCCCTGCCCCGCCGAGGCAATGTGTCAGAGCCGGCAGGCTCAAGAATGGCCCTATAGTCGTAATAGTAGCGTTTCGATTTCGTGAGGAGGAAAAGGTATTCGTGCGATTTTGTAGGCCGATCCTTAACGCTTTCTGGCATCGGGTTCGCTTTTTCCCAAATAATATCTGACCGCAAATACCAACCGTCGTCTTGCAGGGAGAAAGCGACTCGCCACGGGATACCGCACATGTCTTTGGGTTTTAGGCCAATATCGCATGCCTTCATTCCACGGTTATTGCCGACATTGATATGCTTTGAGTCGGGAACCTGATAGCCCCTGTTTGCCGCAAAACTATCTCCTAAATTAAGCCAAAGATTACCGTCATCCCGCAACACCCGGCGCACATCCCTAAAGATCTCGGTGATGTGCTCGACAAATAGCTGTATCGTGGGCTCAAGGCCAAGTGAACCTCTCCATGCTCCGCACTCCTGGCAGAAAGATCCGCTATCCCCTGCCCCTGCCCCTGCCCCTGCCCCTGCCTGATCAAGTGCGGGGTGAAGGTTCCCCCCAGTACCGGACACGCCGCGATTCCCACGCCGCCCATGGGGTAACACGCCACCCCACTCATGGTCGCAATCCGGATCTCCGCCCCAAACACATGGCGGCGTCTTGTAGTCTCGCAACCCCCAATAAGGCGGCGAGGTGACACAACAATGCACGGACTTATCCGGGAGCGATCGCAACACATCAAGAGCGTGACCATGGTAAACGGCGCCAACCCCGTCCCGTTGCCATTCGAGGGACACGCCGGTCATAACCTCACCCCCTGCAAAAAAGACAGCGACCAACCAAGCACATTCGCATCCCCATATTGCCCGCCACACTCCAACAGCGTGCCATTCTGCTCGTCATACAGCGTAACCTTGCCGACAGAACCGGCGCCACCCATTGGCCATGCGGGCCATACGCCATATTCCGCGATCATTTTTTCAAGGCATTTATCATACTCGGCAATGGTCATAAACCCAGACCCGAGATATCCGGTAGGCGCCCCATCGATGTCGTATTGATGCAGGCATTCGGGGCAAAACTGCACACTCTCCCCCCGGCAAAGAAGCGTTAAACATCCACAGCACACGACTCTTTTCATATCCCCACCTTCGCTTCGTAATCGGTCCAGTATTTAATCCGTTGCCGCACCCAGGTTACGGGCGGGAACCAAAATGTGTCGCCGGCAGGAAGCTGGTCCCTGAGATTATCGAGGCCGGTAACGACCATGACGACCCACTTAAGCTCTTCCGTACCGTATATGCGGTAGGCCGCAAGCTCGGGCCTGAGCATTTCGTCAGGCTCAATTTCGTATTCGGTCCATCCGGACGTCTGCGCTTCGGCGCCCTTGCGGATATCCCGGTAAAGCTCTCCACGAAACAGGACATCAGTGACATTGTACGGGCTTAATCTTGGCAGGGTCATTCCGCCACCTCGACGGACATCAGGTAATTGACGAGTCGTTTTGCCGGGATGGAAATATCCTCAAGCCCCCCGTTGTTTTCGAGGATCAGGTCATAATCAAACCGGGTTACGCTTCTATCGGCAGGATTGTCGGGGATATGGATTCCATCTCGTTTAAAAAGAACGGTCCGGCACCTATCCCCGTAATGGTTTTTGAATTTTCTTAGCTCGGCGGGTTCTCGAACATCCACGAAAATGATGTGTTGTTGATATGCCAACAATAAGTGGTCTATACGCTCATTGGTTTCGTTAAACGGGCCATTGTTGAACTTAATCCAGGCTGACTTGAATTCATTCCATAGAGCCCGCTTCTCATCGGTCTTTGGTTCTTTCGGGATTCCAATGGATTCACAAATGGATTTCACAGTATCGACGGTGGAAATGTGGCTGACAAGCACATCGTCCGGGCGGACAATCTGTTGAACAGTTTCGGAAAGCGTATTTTTACCGGTCCCCCCGACACCGTTCAGAAAAACGATTCTTATCATGGGCGTTAACTCTCCTTGGCTTTAAATAAAATATTATTTTAATATTTATTTCTTTAAATCTTTATTTGGTTTTAAAAAGAAATGCAACCTATTTTGATAAGCGGTCCGCTTTTTCACGCACGGTCCGGCGAAGAGCGTTCACGAACGCATCCACCGGATTTTCTATGGTCTTAACCGGCAACCAAAGATTCAGCATCTCCTCTATATACCGGTCTGATACCGGCTCAATCATCGCGCCGACTACGCATAGCAGCACGGCACGATGCCCCGTGCTGATCGCGTCCCAGTTGATGGAGTAGGTGACGCGCCCTTTCTCATCCATGCCCTTCTCAACCTTCTGCCCCTCGCCGCCGAGCCTCAAAAGGAACTGCTGGTATTCCTGAGCTATGACGATCTGCCCCATTTCAAGGAGACCGAAGTACCAATCCAGGGCGACATAGAAGTTTGACCGGCCGGTTTCACCCGTCATGTCCATCGCCTCCAGGTTGAACGCACTGGCATGGATGGAGATATATTCCGTTCTTTCTTCAACGATGCAGGCGTAGCCATCGGCTTTCTTCTGCTTGATCTCATCGATAAGGGCTGTTTTCCAAGAACCGAACGCGCCCTTGATTGGCAGGATATGCGTGATGACGAGAGCCTCACCGTCGAACACCGCATAGGCTTTGTATTTTTGCAGCCCCATTAACGACACTGACATGATTTTTAGTGGAAACGATGGTTTCGTCATTCTTCAGAGTCCCCCTCCAATATTTTTTTCGCCCAACTGAGCATTTCATCCTGTTTCGAATCCACACTATCCTCGACCGGGATGTAATCGACCAAATAGAAGAAGGCGTGCGTGTCAATTAAATCCGGGCTTTTTATCCCGTCCCCCCGCATCTTGTCCTTCGGCCACATCGCGTAGCGCCCGCGGTCATCCATATCGAATGGAAGCTTTGCCCCCTGGTCAAGGACCTTTGCCCCAGGCGCTATTCTGATTCGCTCATCAAAAACAGCTTCCCGGAGTTTCACCTGAGCGAATGCCCGCTGGTTCTTATATCGCTTCTGGTCCGATTTCATATGACACGGAAGCCCCCAATGGATATGCTCGACATTTACCCCGAGTTCTTCCAGTTCAAGAATTACCGTTCTGCCCGCGCCATCCGCGTCAATCGCTATGGTTATTGACGATGGCATGTCTTGAATCCGCTGGTATATTTTCCGTGCGAACTGCTTCTCGTTCAGGTCAAGGGTCTCATCGCATTCGACAACCTCGACCTTCCGCGTGTCGCCATGCCCGGACACCCGCCCGAGAGTGAAGACGCTTGAATCCCGGAACATCCCTTCAGCCACATCCACTGTCATCACCCACCCCCAGGGCTCATCATGGGTGATTATGACCCTCTGGCAGATTTCCAGCCACCGGCGAGGTATCAAGTATCCGGATAGGTTATCCGGCAGGCACCCAAGGACCTTGATCTGGTATTCCGGGGAGTGGTGCCCGCCGTATTCGATCATTTTTTCACGGATAAAATCTTTCGTTACGATCGGGGAAAGTTCGGCGTTGAGATTGAATGTCGTGTAAATGTCCCGCAACCGCCCAAAAGCATCCGCGAAGTGCCCGGTTGGGCGTGTCGGTTGAGAAACCATGACAAACCGGTTCCCGCCACCCTGCGTTAAGGCGCCCCTCAATACGCCAAGAACGGCATCCGGTACGCCTGATGCCTCATCAACGATGACGATATAATTTTCGTTGTGCTGGCCCGCGACATTTTCAGGGGACCCTTTACTTGCCGTTTTGGGCAGAACATACCAGGAGTCCTTCTTGATCCGCATGTAATAGCGCTTGGTCTCCTTGATAAACCAGCCGCACATCCACGGGTAGGCCGCGTCCATATCGTCCGTCACCTCATCCAGATATTTCCAGATGCCTGACCGGGCTTGCTCAATATTCGTTGCGGTAAGAAGTGCGTTCGATGCGATGTAAACACGAAGGTGCCAGTCTATGAGCCAAGATAAAATCCACGATTTCCCGGTTCCATGGCCTGACGCTACAGCCACACGGCTTCCCCTTTTCTCTATTGCCGTTGCGACGTCCAATTGTTGCCATGTCAGCTTCCGCCGCGAATGATCCACAATGTAGCCGACAAGGTTATCCTGATACCTGGCGCAAAACTCCAAATATCTACTATCATCCAGCAGGTTTTTCTTTCCCGCCCGCTTTCTATTCAGAATCGGCATCGTCGTCTACTTCTTTTTGCTTTTCGAATGAATCAATATCCTTCAGCTCTTCTTTCAGCTCATTGACCTCGCGGGTCCTAACCTCCACGAACTCGATTCGTTGGTTTTCGACCTCTGCAAGGAGTGCCATCCGCTTCTCCATGATCTTTTCATTCGTCACCAGCTCCCCACCATCCTCCGGCACGTCTTCTCCAATACCTTTCGCCAACATGATCTTAATCACGTCCGGAAGCTGGACGCCCAGCATCGTGAATTCTACGGCTGATTCTGCGACGTCAATTTTTCCGGTCTTCAGCCGGTTAAAAATGTCGTTGATGACTGTCAGGTTTTCAAGGCCTTGAATGGTAGGCGCCATATCTTTAAGCGTTTCATGGAGGATCTTGAAAAACTGTGCTGCGGTAGAACACGAATAAGGGGAGTTCAGCGGTTGCCATGCCTTAATAGCGTCTGCCGCACTTGTGGCACCATCAATAATCTTCCAGTAAATTCCCCGGATCTCGTCATAGATCTTTCGGACCTTCAAAGCGGCCTGATCGTCGGAGAGTGTTTTTTCAACAATCTCATTTGCTCGACGCCCCAGCATGGCTTTTTCGCTTTTCCATCCGCCCATTTTTTTTCTGAGTTGAGTCGCCTTTTCATTGAGGCCTTTATACCTGGCATACTCAGCGACGGTATGCCATGGGCCGATCATGAATTCCCGCCGCATCCCCACCCAGTCGTATTTGCAGTTCCCGATGATCATTGATTCGGGATGGCATTCTTTTTCGTTCGCCTGAACAACCGGAATGCCTTCAGCCTTTAAGCTCTCCACCACAGCCTTGGCCGATATTTTCTTTTTGGGTTTCGGTTTCGCCATTTCTGGTTTCGGTTTCGCCTGCTTTGCTTTTTGGGGTGACGGGGCTTTCGCCACAGCCTTCTTTTTCGGCCTCGCCTTCGATCTGACCGGCTTCCTCTTTTTACCCTTGCGGCCTCGGTTTTTTATTTCTCGTAATTTCAGACTGAAACCGGATGCAGATATGAGGCTACCGGTTTCAGCCGACCGCTGTTTGCAATACTCTGGCTGAGTAATTTTTGATCCAGAAGCCTTTAATTTCAGGAATTCCAGACACTCTTTCTCGTAATCCGGCACCTCACACCTCGATTGTGTCAAAAAATTTTGCAGCATCAAAGCCTATAGTCTCGTCATATTCCTGATCGGGATCAAGATATTTTACGAACTCATTGGCAAGACCCCATAAGGATTCAAACGCTTGATATTTCTTGGAACCCGGCTTTATATTCGACATGACGTCCATCAGAATCCCTATGATAAACGATACCGCATCCATGTCGCTGAACTTATCTCCGAGCCCCTTCTCCTTGAGGATTTCTATGACTGCGGCCGATTTCCTCATTATCTTTCGATTCGTTCCGGCATTGTCGGTTCCGCCCGTGTCAAGAATTAGAATCGAATAAGCATTGGAGCATGCCACTTTCGTGAGGGAATAGAGCGCTACGAACTCATCGCTACCGCTATTTCCCTTGTAGTTTTGCTCCCAAAACATCTCGATGAACCCATCGAAAAGAGAAACCGCCAAGGCCTGGCGCCTTAAAGCCTTACTTGCCATTGAACACCACCCCGTATTTTTCTGTTATTTCGGCCGCCCGTGCGCCGATGTAGTCCTGGTTTAGTTTTTTTGTCTTACCCATCAGGTAGGCCTCAATAACGACAATGGCGACAATGGCCGTTTTGCAAATGCAAACGAAATGACCATGCCGCTTCATCGCGGCCAAATACCGGCGTTGCTCATCAAAAGCCTCTCCGGTATCGGTTTTCAGCTCAACAAACAGGCCGTTAAACCCGCCGACAGGTACGGGCAGTCTGATATCCGGCCTGCCCTTCTTGAGGCACCCAGCCTTTCGCATCTTCATCCGGAGACCAATCGGGATGTAGGTTCCGGCCAGATCCCCGTCAAGCCATTCGAGATCCGGGTAGGTTTCGATCTCACGGCTTGCCCATGTGAAGACGTCACATTGGTGATGGTACTCGTCTATCGGGTAGCAATCCGCCGGAACCGGATATTCACGATTCAGCCATGACCAAACCGCGTCAAGCTCGGTTTCGCCCATACCCTTTCGGCTTTTTTTAAAAACCCGTTTTATCTCGGCATTTATCCGTCCCGGTCGCATCTTGTTGGAGAACTCAACCCGCTTGATGTACTCGGCAATTTTCTGCTTCAGCGTTTTCTCTCGCATCATCTCCCCCCATATGTCGGGACATATATTGGCCCATGCCATTCATTGTCTTTTTCCGCACGCGCTCTTCTGGCGAGCTTCTTTTCGACGGCAGCCGTATTTGCAAGCGAGTAAACGTGCTGGATATGAGCCCACGCCTTTTCAAGCTCCGGGAGCGTCATGTCGGCTCTCGGCTTTGCGAACTCGCGCATGATCCGGGAATTGATCGAGTGCGGTTTCATCCCGTTGACGAACGAGAAGCGGCGAACATGCTTGTCGATCTTTTCCCGAAGATCTTTTTCAAGTTCCGACTGAGTTTTTATGTATGTCACCGGAATCGACGGGAGCGGCGTCACCTTCGAGTCAATCCTGAGTTCCCTCGCGCCCTGGATCTCACTGCCAATCGGGGTGATGCCAAATCTGTTCTGAGGCCCACCAAACAGGCCCATTTGCCCGTTTCCCGGCTTTTTCTTTTTTTCGAAAGGGTCGTCATCCCCACCGGTACTTTTGATAAATGGTTTTTGCTCCGACTGTATCTGTTTCACAACCTGCCGGAATAAAACGTCATCCGGCGCGAAAACAAACGCTTTTTGCGACTCATATGGACCGGCCAAACGGTCAACGCGGACCGCCCTTGCGACCATTTGTTCGATCCATGGGGCACTTCGAATGTGTGTCAGAGCTGCTATATGAGTGACTTCCGGGACGTCCAAACCTTCGTAAGCCATCGCTATTGTTACTAAAACATCAATTTGACCCCGTTTATACCGCAAGATTGCGGCTTGTGCCGCTTCGGTCTCATGGCTTGTTGCTATTTCAACATTGAGTCCTAAAGCGTTTAAATCTTTCGTGTATTTCTTCGCGCTTTCGATACCGGCCGCAACCACCAAAAGTTTAGACCGGGGATTTCGTGTCCGCCAGTCCAGCCAATGGGACACACAGTTCTTCAGCAGATCGTCAGCGAATTCGGTTGACAGAGCGGTAAAAACGGCCGCACCGGCATTTTTCTTGTTTGCACCGGCAAGACTGCTGACGAACTGTTCATTTCCCAAATCATCACGCCACGTTGCGGACGCATCTGAAAGATGGAAATGAATCGGCAAAATTGCACGTTCGGATAGCGCGTCGGCCCGGGTATAAATTATGCGCTGAATGCCCGGTGCATGGTAGTCGAGCCGGTATCCCGCGCGGGTTTCCTGGTAGGGTACGAACGCAATTTGCTTTTTATTTCCCCGTGCCATCGTGCCGGACATCAGCATTTGGTATTTGGCGCGTTCCATCAGCGGGGAAAGCGCTTTATGCCACTCCCCGTCCAACTCGACATGGTGCGGCTCATCGAGAATAATCGCATACCGGTTCCGCTCAAATTCCCGGATCATGTTGTGCCCGCCGGCCGCTACTGCCTGGTAGGTCGTGACAAACCCTTTCGTCCCCCTGCACGGATCTTGTTCGTTTGAGGCGCTTCGGATCGAAAGCCGGTGCCGAAACATTTCCCGGAAAAAGGGATCTTCAAAAGACCGTTCCCCCTGGCTTCTGAGCGCATCCCGCGGGACTACCCAGCACACCCGATCAACTTTTTGCCGGATGATCAGCTCAGACGCCACAATTATGGGGAGAGTGCTTTTCCCTCCCCCCGGGGTGACTTCGGCAATGATTTTTTTGTCATCGATCTCGCCGGTCGCCATATTGTGGGAAATTCTCTCACAATCGACTTGGTGTTTTCGCTTAGAAGGGGATGTCATCGTCATAGCCCCCGTAATTTCCGTTTCCGCTACCCTGCTGTTGTTGCTGCTGCTGTGGAGGTCCTGACGATTGCCCTCCGCCGCCATTGTTGTCTGACTTACTGGAAAGCATCTGCATCTGATCGGCGATTATTTCTGTGACATAATGGGTCGAGCCGTCCTTCTCCCAGGACCGGGTTCTGAGCTTCCCCTCGATGTAAATCTTTGTCCCCTTCACGAGATATTTCCCGCATATTTCAGCGAGTTTTTTGAATGTTGAGATCCGGTGCCATTCAGTCCGTTCCTGCTTTTCCCCCGTAGTTTTGTCCTTCCACGTCTCGGATGTAGCGATGCTGAAATTACAAACCGCATCGCCGTTGTCGAAATATTTCATTTCGGGATCTTTCCCGATGTTTCCGATGAGAATTACACGGTTCACGCCTGCCATTTTCTATCTCCTTTTCGATTTTTTTAAAGTTTGCACCCGCTACACTCTCCGCTTTTGGCCTCTGCGATAAGCGAGGCGTTAAATTTTGAACGATCTGCCTTGTGCAGCTACGTTGGCAAGGGCGGTGGGTGAGATCGTTCGATATTCAGCCTTAGACGCATTTTTCAAGTTTTAAACCTTTCTTTTTATCTTTTTAACATTAAAACTTTATTAATTCAAATCTTTATTTGAGTTTACGGCAAAATTTCCGGTCGTTATTCGGCATTCAATGGCCTGCGGAAGCGGTCTCGTAGCCATATCGGCAAGTGCTTTTAAGCCAGCATGATCCAGCATCGCATTGCCGGTGACACGGGTGAAGGACCTGTATGCGTCGCAAAATTCTTTGACCCACCACTTCAGCTCGGATTCGATGACCCTGCTGGCCCATGCACGGTATGGCCATCGGTTGGTCATGAGGTCTTTTGTGATGGGATCTTGCATGTCAGGGGTTCTGGTTGCCCCGTTGTACCGCAAGTGGGTGAGGATGTTGTTGGCCTCGACAAGGGCACGGTCTTCAAGAGAGGCCATTGCCGTTCCTCGGATAGATTCGACTAAATCGGCCGGTTGTGGCCAGAACCTTGATGTCGCTATTGCCGTTTCGATTGCGGATTGAACCGCATGCATCGGGTATGGTTCCAGCACTTTGAAATATGCCGCGATAGCGTAGGATGACAAGGTTTTGTCTTTTGTCTCTGCCATCACAGACAATGCCTGTGAAAAATGTTTGTAATCAGCCTTCGTCATCACTATCCCTCCCAAACAAGATTATTTTTGCCTCGGCCGCGGCCGCCATATTGTGCTCCATGCGTTGTGTAGCCCTGTTCCTGACCGCGCACTTGCGGTTTCGGTATTGCCCATTCACGATCTTGCCGAAGTTTTTCGGACCCACTATCCAGCCGAGACTTGCCTGGAATTCGTTGACTCGGCCCATCAGGAAGTCCGAAGTCGCTACCTCCTCGGTGATAAAATTCCGCCACCATTCGACGGATTGACGCTCCTCGCATTCCCGCCACCGGGATCGGAGATTTTTTTTATTCGTCTCATTCCAGAGTTTGACGCGATTAAGCTCAGGGCAGACTTCGTGATAGGCGTCGATGATTTCCTGATGGGGGCAATTATCGATTTGGGCTTTGGATTTTTCCGACTCGCACTCGTCATCCGAAACTTTCGGTGACGAATACATGTCGTTAGACATGTATTTTCTTTTATCTGTATCTGTATCTGTATCTGTATCTGTATCTGTATCTGTATCTGTATCTATAACGTGACAATTCTGTTTCAACGGCGTTTCTGAAACGTTTCCTGTTTTTTTATCCTTATTTTCTCGGAACTTACGAACACGGGCAGTTGACGAATCACTGTCAAATTGACGCTTTCCCCAATTTGTTATTGATACAGTTTTCTTGCAAATCGAGTCGTTTTTCCTGCATTTTGGGGTTTCACGGAAGGTTACAATTCCGATGCTAAAAAGTTTCTGTAACGCCGATGAAACGTTTCTTCTTAGTTTCCATTCAAGCTCGGTTTCGTCCATGCCTGTATCCCCATCTGAACCATTCTCACAGGCAAGGCAAAGCAGCTCAACCCATGTCCTAAAATCTTGATCCGACAGAGTTCCTATTTTTGGATCCTCTATCATTTCTGAATACATCCGGAACCACGGCATCCCCTTCATGGGCGCCTCCAATATTTAAATTGTTATGCCGCCAAACGTTTCTGTAAGAATTCCCGGCTCAACCAATCCATGCCGGCCGGGGTGACGAATGTCTGTGAAAATGTCTTTGCACATTCGTCACCCAGGATTTCAACCATCCTCGTTTTTGCCTTGACGACAAAATACCCGCGGTTGATATAGGTCTGGTTCGGAATGTTCTTTTTATCGAGGTAATATAGGACTTTGGCTTTTCTTAAAGCTCGGAGGAAGCTGTTTGGCGGTTGGCCCAGGGCTTTTGCTGAGGCGCGTAGGGTGAGAAGCCCGTCCGATTCAACCATGGTCTGGTAGGCAATCATCTTTGGCCGGTTCTTTTCGATTGTAGACTCTGCTTCTATGCGTTTCTTCTCGGAGTCAAGGCACATCTGGAGTAGCTCTATCCGGCTCGGCTCTTTGATCTGGTACGACCCTTTCTTTCGGATTGACGGAATAACCTCCTCAAAAACCCATGCCTCAAATTTAACAGACGATTCGAGTTGTGATCCTGCGATGAGTCGGTATAAATCTGGTTCGCTGATTATCCTGGCGTTTTGGGTTCTTCCAAGGATATCAACGATGGGGTGGTGTTTCACCACCCCACGACAATGCTGTTTTATCGCATTGTTACTGTCTTTATACCCAAGAATTTCAGCAGAATCTTTAGCCACGAACCACGGGTTACCATTTTCGTCATTGATAACCCTGATTGGTTTTGATCCAAATTTAAACGGGATTATTTCGTTCATTTTTCATCATCCTTCCCCTGTGGTGCCTGACGATGCTACCGGAAACACCAAGGTCAATTGCGATTTGACTGCAAGGCAAATCGGGGTTCTTTTTCAACGCGCGAAGCACCGCTGTTTTTTTCGGGGTGATCCGCTCTCTTTTTCCCCTCGGAATGGTGGGAATTCCGTGACGCTGCATGAAATGGTAAACCGATTTATGGTTGATGACGAGACGATCCGCCACGCCATAGGCGCCGTTAAGCCGATCATATAAATCTTCGATCATGGCCTTGCCGGATTTATACCTGGTGCCGTGCTCGATGTTGTGGCGTTCGGCGAGGAATTCGTAGTCTATCGTCATGGTTTTAATACCCTCATAACTATACCGGCCGAATAACCGATGAGGAGAACCAAAATAAAAAACGTTGTCGCTGAGAAAAAAGGACTTTGCTGGTATCCATCCTTCAAACTCTTAACCGCTATAACCGACGAGCAAATAACCCAAAGCAATAATTGAAGACACCTCATGAAAGCCTCCCTATTTTTTAGAATTCAAATGCCAATCCATTAAAATCGTCCATGCAGTTGCCGCCTGGAGTGGCACTTGACCGTTGCCGAGTGCTTTGATACGCGAGCCTTTATTGCCGTGTACCCAATCGGAAACCCCATGTACCATTCCGCGAATCCCGGCGTCAGGTGGTGACCAGTTGTGTGCTTGAGTGTATCCCGCAACGGCCTGGATCGCTTCTGCGTCTGACAGTTGTAACCATCCAAGCTGTACGGCGATTTGTAGTCTGTCGCGCAGAGTGTCGACAGGGTCGTTATTGCCGTCCTGAGATTCATACAACCGGTCCGCTTGTCGCTTATTCCGGGACCGCCCGATCCGTCCGATTTTGTTAATGTCGGCAACATCTTCAGTGCTGTTTTTATACCCACCTGCACTTTCTTGCCTTCCGGAGTCTGTCCGGTTATCGATGTCCCCGGTGGGACTGTTCGGTCGCCCGATATTTCCGATGACAGAAGAGTGGGCATCCTTTTCATCGCGGTTGCCAAACCATCCCCACTGTTCAAGCTTGCGCCTTTCTTGTTCCAGTTGCCGCATACCGTTGGCGTTGGCAGCAAGGCACCACCATCTATTCCTTTGATGACCCGCGCCGACATGAGAGGCCGCAAGGGTTCCATCATGGGGTGTATATCCTCTTTTCCAGAATTCGTTATGGATGACATCCCGTCCTTTTGTTTTGATATTTGGGGAATTTTCGAGGAAAACGAGTCCGGGCTGAACAATGTCAACTGCTCGCCAGACCTCCGAAATGAGGCCACTTCGCTTTCCTGAGAGCCCACACCCTGGCCCAGCAACGCTAATATCTTGGCAAGGGAAGCCCGCTGAGATCTGATCCACCCTTCCCGCCCATGGGGATGGATCAAACAGCTTGACGTCTCCTTCCCACACGTGCAATCCAGGAAACCATCCGTCCGTAACCCGCTCTCTGAGCACGGCGCAGCAATATCCGTCAATTTCGACGGCGCACACTGGTTCGTGCCCCAAAATGAGGTCTGCAAGAATACCCCCTCCCGCACCTGCGAATAGGTGCATCGTTTTCATAACGGTTTCGAAAACCAGCAGAGAGCACGATGGTTAAAATCCGTGCCACCAGGTTTCTTCCAGAATTTAAATGACCGCTTACCAGAGCGATCAACCTCCGATGTCGTTATGTTCGTAAGGACGATCCCCCCATCATGCCGCTCCGTGGATTTGCCGTCCTTGTCGATTCGGCACGCGATATAGACCATGCGGAAATCAGCGATTGGCGTACCGTTTTCGTAGCCACAAAACAGTTCACACCCAATTTTTGAGATCATGACATCGTGAGACGTTTTCCATTCACCCCAAAGCGTAGACACGATATCGCCATGCTTAAAGATGGCGTTTCCCTTGATGAACTTAAAAGCCTCTTTTTCGAGTAATTTGTGTAATTCCATCAGTGCCACTCCTCATCGTCATCACGCTCAAATGGGCCGAAACTTTGAAAATGGCCTATTTGTAGAGATTGTTGATCGGAAGGGAGTATCCACGGCTCAATAGGCACATAATCAATAATTGGGATAACGGCGAGAACCGTTTTTTCGTCAGTCGGCGCGATTGAGTAGATCGCGCCGTGCCCGAAAAGTTTCGAAAAAGCTTGCTTACCGTTCACAGCGGGAACATCGACCCTCAGCATGCTAACCCCGGCGACGGGTTGCTCCGAGCATAGGCCGGCTATTTTTTGATGCCCGAATAGGTCTATTATCGCCCAGCCGGTAAAGCCTTTAATCTCTTCCATGTGATAAATCTCCTTTCAGTTTGTTATTTCGGACTTGGTGCCGTAGAATCACCTGCTTATAGTGGACATTTTTGTTTTGTATGCTGCTGGCCTTGACCACGTTCGTTGCAGATTCAACCATTCTTTTGGGAAAAAACTCTTTCTCAAATCGGGACCGCGATAAAGCATTGCCATTGGCAAGAAGCCAAGCCTGTATACAGCCATAAGACGCTTTTCGGCTTGCGGGACAGTTTCCCCATTAAAACCTATGAGCACATAGGCCCTCTTTTTTTCTCGGCTAAAATCGGACATTAAGTCGGCAGCACGCTCAAGCTCTACCAATGCGCCATGGTAGTCGCACGCGAACCATGCGAATTTAAGCCTAATTGTTTTTAGTAGTTCAACGTGCCACGGCTGGAGAAGTGTAGCGTCAAGCCCGCCACTAAATTTTATAGGCACGGGTTGTTTCTTTAGCATTTCAAAAACGGATTCTACATGTGGTCTGGAGCAAGCCAAGAGGTTGTTATCAGCGATATCCCACCCGTCAAAAATTGGCATGTGCCTAATCCATCCTTCTCTACGGGGGACAAAACACCATTCGCAATTCTTAGTACAACCCCGACTTGTTATAGCGATCCCTGGCTTGACAAACCTCCCCGGAATAAAAATTCCGCCCTTATCATCATATGCTGGTCCACCGGTTTTGACGTCTGAATAAAATCTTTCCCATGATCGTTTTAACCGTTCGCACTCTTCAATGTCCCAAGTAAAAACGCATGATATCCTGACCGGAAAATCCTCTTTAGGCCTAAACAATGGTGGATCGCCTATAAACGAAAGGCTATCCGCTGGTGTCCAGCTTGTTCTTCTCGGGAAAACCCGTATTATATTGATTACTTGCGCCATCATTCCGGATAAACCCTCATAAACCGCCCATCCCTGACCACCTTGACTCCCGGAACGATTCCGGCCTCAATAAATTTCACAAGGCACTGCCGGGCGGTTGACGGGGTATGGTAATGGTGGTCGGTGCTGGCGATCAGGTCTTTCATGCAGATCCCGGGGGATCGGCGGACCGAATTCAGTATGTTAAGGCAGGTGTTTTTAAACGGCGACCATCGGCGGCCATCGGCGTTCCCGGCTTTGGCATAGGTTTTATGCTCCGGAAGAAGCTTGGAGCGGTATTTCTCTGTCGATATACGGATAAGCTTTGGGCTGACGATCTCGTTGACTTCGCGCCTGGCCGATAAAACGCCGATGCCAAACTTTCGGCACACCTTCTCAAAAAAGAAGCTCGGCTTCGGGACTGCAACAGACACATAATTCGCGGTTCTCGACCACCGATACGCCTGCTCAACCACCGAAAGGCTTGCCGACATCTTGCACTCGATGATCCAAACGATTTTTCCTTGAACCGCGACGATATCGGCGCACGATCCGCCTGTCATCGTGACCTCCTGATAGACGTCCCACCGCTGGTCTTGCAGCCAGAGGATGACCTTTTCAGCAAGGTCGGTTTCTTTCATCTTTTCCATCAGGCTGCATCCTCGGCTGAGGTCTCAACGGATACCGGGGCGATGTCATCGCTATCGCCAGATAACGCCAAAAGGGCGAGCTTGAGCAAATAGACCGCATGATATTCAACCGGCCGAAAATCCTTTTCTCCTTGAGCCCTTACCTCTGCAATAATTTCCTCGGCTCCCGGAACATTGGTCATATCTAAAACCAACTGGCGGGATTGATGCTGGATTTTTACTGGCGGCGGCCTTAGTGTTGAAGCGGCTGCCACAGGTTGCGCTTGTGGAGATGGGCCTTTAAATATATCCATGCGTTTCTTTTTATCCCGCTGTTTGGCATAATGAACATCGCACAGTCCTTTTGCCAAATGTTTCCTTGAGCATCCCGGGACACTGCACGGCCTATAGGCTGACTTATCGGCAGGGGCGACCGGCTTTTTATCCGGTTCTTGCGCCTCATCGGTTGGCACTTTTGTATCCGGGAAGGTGCCGATACCGCGGACGTAATCAACACGAAGCTGGCAGTTTTTGCACTGATCACAGTTTTTATCCTCTCCCGCAAAATCGCATGTAGAGCATGGGCTTTTCATAGTCTATCCTTTCTTTAAATCTTTATTTCTTTATTTCTGGCTAATTTTTTTCAGCTTTTCTATAAAATCAGCGATCTCACTCAGAGTGGGCTCTCTGAGTTTTTCGAGGCCAATTAAAGGATGCACGCCCTTACCTGGCCGCACCCATTTTTCCCACCGAATTCCGGTCACGAGTTGGGCCTTCTCCGCCAGTGACACGGAAAAGTGTGTCCGACCGCTCTTGAGCCCATTAATGTGTTGCTTCGTAACGCCCAAAATCCCCGCGAGTGTTACCTGTTTCATTCGTTCACCACCTTTCGTTTTTTTTCCAAAGGGTATACGTGGCTGGGTGCCCGTGTCAAGTAAATAAATAAAGTTAACTTTATTTCTTTTTTTGTTGACAGCGTGTAACTTAAAGTTGTACTTTCTGATCATCAAGCGTGGCAACCGATCAAAAAGGAGGGGCGATGAAAAGATCTTTTCGATGCAAAGTAGAACTCGACGTCGTTGTCGTTTTTGACGTCGATACTCCGGATTCTCTTGTTGATCCTCAAGGGGATTGGGCGGATGAAAAGTCCGCCACGATGGCGATAACGAAAGCCATTGCGGTACGGCAGAATGTCCAGGTGTTCGGGCCTAATATCGACCCGGCAGTCGTTATTGTGGATAACATAGGAATGAATATTAACGAAGGCGTGGAGGTCATGGCATGAAACTTTTTATGAAGGGGAATAAAAAACAGTTAAGAGCGGTACTGGCTTACTTGCGGGAGTGCAATTCCCGGTTTGTCGCCGCATGTGTGGCGGCTGATCCGGAGAAGGTGGGTTCAGTATTCAACAACGCGGTTTTTCAGGTTATAAAATAAAGTTTTCTTTTTATCTTTATTAATTTAAAAGGAGTTAGACCAATGGCAAACGGAAACGATCATTCAAAAACACCTTACGAATTGGCGGGGTGGAATAGCGGAAACGCCAATATCTTGGTCCCGAATATATCGCTTTGGGACCCGACCGGCATGTATGAGCCGGTTGTGGAACATCTTCAACTCAACCCGGACCCGAACGGGTGCGATGTTTACCCGGGAGGGAAGAAAAAATCCGGAAATACCGAAGTCACATTCTTGAGGCTTCAGGGATTCGCCCTCGAAAAACTGGCCAACATGGCCAATATCAAGTGGGACCCCATCAACTCGGCGGTGGTAGAGCATACCCGCCAGCAGTATGTCCGGTACCGGGCAGTCGGCTATATGCATAAGATTGATGGCGAACCCCTGGTTCAGGCCGCGTATGGGGAAATGGACACCGA